>ERZ887851.20-NODE-20-length-131741-cov-18.011611_pt1 | contig 131741 bp, 120 predicted proteins | sample MGYA00521100_ERZ887851 | MGnify/ENA primary metagenome ERZ887851 (study PRJEB32303, sample SAMEA104408602) | aquatic metagenome | biome: Brackish water; feature: Pelagic; material: water | place: Baltic Sea | collected 2014-06-06T16:11:00 | depth 11,444 m ... | reverse complement strand
TGCGCCCTCTGAACCAGTTGCTGATCTGTCTCAGAGGCTGTCAAAACTGCACCTTCAATTCACTCAACATGCCGGGTGATATACCCTCCCGGCTATTTACGGACTTATCTGATTGCGTCGCAAGCAAAAAGTTCCCGATCAATTACACTAATAGGCCGCTATCATACTGCACTCGCGTCACACCAACGGTCAACCTGACATGCCCACCACTCCTCGCTTTGACGTGCTCATCATTGGCAGCGGCGCCGCTGGGCTGAGTCTCGCACTGCAACTACCCCACAACCTGCAAATAGCGGTCCTCTCGAAAAGTCAGCTTGGCTCAGGTTCAACCGCCTGGGCCCAAGGCGGAATGGCAGCCGTATTACACGACCGCGACACAGTCGATGCCCATGTCAGTGACACGCTGAACGCCGGTGCGGGGCTATGTCATGAACCAGCGGTGCGCTTCACCATCGGACGAAGCCGACAGAGCGTCGATTGGCTGGTGTCACAAGGTATGGCTTTCGATCTGAGAGACGATCAACCTGACCTTGAATTTCGCGAATTTCACCTCACGATGGAGGGCGGCCACAGCCACCGACGTGTCATACACGCAGCCGACCAAACAGGCCTCGCCATCTCCGAGGTGCTCGCTCGTCGCGCGGAGCAGTCGTCTAATATCACATTGCTCACTGACCTTTGCTTGGTTGATGTCATCAAGGCAGGGGGGCGAGTCTGTGGCGCTCACCTGCTCAACACCAAAGACCGGCGCGTTGAAACGCTAAGCGCCAATGCGGTGGTACTGGCCACCGGGGGGGCCAGCAAAGCGTATCGATACACCACCAATCCCGACGGAGCCAGCGGGGACGGTATCGCGGTGGCGTGGCGTGCGGGCTGCCGAGTCGCCAACCTCGAGTTCAATCAGTTTCATCCGACCTGCTTATACCATCCAAAGACCCGCTCTTTTTTAGTCACCGAGGCTCTGCGAGGCGAAGGCGCCACGCTGCACCTCGAGGATGGCGAACAGTTCATGCCACGCTTTGACACTCGAGCCGAGCTGGCGCCTAGAGATATTGTCGCGCGCGCCATTGATCATGAAATGAAGCGGCTAGGCGCGGACTGTGTCTATCTCGACATCAGCCACCGACCCGCAAGCTTTATCAAGCGCCACTTCCCGCAAGCCCATGAGCGCTGCCTGGCACTGGGAATCGACATCACAACTGAGCGCATACCGGTAGTGCCAGCCGCGCATTACACCTGCGGCGGGGTTGTGGTGAATCAGCATGGCGCTACCGATATTCCGGGTCTCTATGTAGTGGGTGAGTCTGCATGCACCGGACTGCATGGTGCCAATCGAATGGCCAGCAACTCGCTGCTTGAATGCTTTGTTTACGCACAATCCGCCGCAGAGCATATCGCTGCCTCGCTCTCTAGCCATATCACACCGCCGGCGGTCTGGGACGACAGTCGTGTTCGCGACTCTGACGAAAAGGTCGTCATACAGCATAATTGGCAAGAGCTCAGGCGCTTAATGTGGGACTACGTGGGCATTGTCCGCACTTCACGTCGACTAGAATACGCCGCCGCGCGCATCGCCCTGCTTGAGCTGGAAGTATCTCGCTACTACGGCCGGTTTCAAATTACGAGACCCCTGCTTGAGATGCGTAATCTCACTCAGGTTGCGCAGCTGATGGTGTCCTGTGCATCTGGACGCAAAGAGAGCCGTGGGCTGCATTTTAATTCTGATTACCCCGACGCCTTGCCCGAGGCTCGTGACTCGGTACTGATACCCCCCAACTTTGATCCGACGCTAGCCCTAGAGGGTCCAGTAGAACAGCTGCCCGAATATCGATAACGCCCGCGGCTATCCTTCCAGTCCATGAAAGCGCCTTATTTCGGCAATCACCGGTTGCCAATGCGGCTCCGGGGCATTGCTGCGAGCCATGACCCATTCGAGCAAATCTTGATCGTCCTGAAATAACAGCTCTCGATAGACAGCGCGTAACTCCTCACTCATCTGCGCAAACCCTTCATCAACGAAGGGCGACAGCAACAAATCTAATTCCAACAGCCCACGGCGACTTGCCCACCTTGCCCTGTTCCACTCTTCGCGCTGGTCCATGCTAATGATCCAATCTGCCTACCCAAAGGTGTAGTATAAGCATCTTCTACTGCACCTGTTGGGGACACCTACCTCGCGTGACTGACATTGACACACCACCGCAACCCGCGGCACCGGCGGACACTGACGTTGTTATGACATTAGCCGGCACTGATGCAATCCACTTTCTCCAAGGGCAAACCACCGCAGACTTTGAGAATGCGAATACCGGCGAAGCTCGTTTTGCTGCGTTTTGCAACCCAAAAGGCAGAGTGATCGCAGACGTACTCGCCGTCATTGTCAGTGACGAGCGCGTTATATTGCGAGGCCGACAAGCCGTGATGGCGGCGCTGGCAATCCACCTCAAGCCTTATCTTTCCTTCTCTAAAAGCACCCTCAGTCACTCAGACTGGGCTATTTCATGTCGACAAGCTGATACTGATGCACCGTCAACAGAACACGCCGCTCTATTACAGTATGACGGTGAAGCAGTGGTGCGCATTGAGGTCCACCGAGGCCACGGCATCACCGAGTGTTGGCAAGCTAGTGATACGGCAACGCAGCGCCAAACGACGACAGGGCTGTCTTTAGCTGAGGCTGACATCATGACAGCTCGGGCCAGAGTGGAACTCGATACGATTGGTGCCTATTTGCCGCAGGATTTAAATTACGATCTCAATGGGACCGTCAGCTTCACAAAGGGCTGCTATACGGGGCAGGAGATTATCGCCCGGCTACATTACCGCGGCACGCCAAAACGGCGTTTATATCGCGCCTTAATCGACAACACACTTGACGCGGTGGCACCCGGTGCGCGGCTTAGCAACGCGGCGAATCGAGCCGTCGGCAGTGTCGTCAATCGAGCCGGTCAGGGAGACTCTCAGCAAGCGCTCATTGAGCTGAATCCTGAGGCTGCAAGCGCCTCAGTATTACTCGAGGGCCCCGAGTGTGCGCTCTCTGCCATCCAAGCCTGCTACGAAGACGCCGACCAATCCACCTCGCCTCGCTGATTGGTGCGCAGAAAGGCATTCGCCTTGCTAAAGTGCTGACAACCCAAAAATCCCCGATGGGCAGACAGCGGTGAGGGATGGGGAGCCTTCAATACACAATGCCGGGATCGATCAATCGCGGCGCCTTTTTTCTGGGCGGAGTTACCCCAGAGCATAAACACAACAGGATACTCACCCCGATTCACTGCACGCACCACCGCGTCTGTGAAGTGCTCCCAACCCTTACCCTGATGCGACCCCGCCAGGCCTCTCTCAACAGAGAGCACGTCATTGAGCAGCAACACGCCTTGCTCCGCCCAACCCGTTAAATCGGATCGCTCAGGCGTTGAAATGCCGATGTCCGCCACCAATTCACGAAAAATATTGCGCAAAGAGGGAGGGGGTCGACCCCCGCCCCTGCTCGAAAAACTCAACCCATGTGCCTGGCCAGGACCGTGATAAGGATCCTGCCCTAGCACCACCACTTTGACGGCACACGGTGGCGTCGCATTCAAAGCGGCGAAGTACTCATGCTCGGGCGGAAAAATCTCTTTCCCTGCCGCTGTCTCAGATCGCAAAAAGACACTCAGCTCAGACAGATAAGGTTGTCGAAACGCGTCATCAAGGAGTGTTCGCCACTCGTGGCGCAGTGGTCCTAACTGGGTCATGGCAGCCCCTGATAATAACTCGCTGGGGTGCCGATTAGCTCATCGTGATTGCTTTCCAAAGCCGCTTAACCTTTTGTCATCGATGCTGTTTTCTCAATCCTGTTAGCGACCTTGCCGTCGAACACGAAGAAGCCCCTGACCAGACACCAGCACAACACCAATCCAAACGAGTCCGAACGAGACAGCCGTCACTACATCAATGGACTCGCCCAATGCGGTTTGCGCAATCAATAACTGTAGCGTCGGCCCCAGATAAGAGGTAAAGCCCACAATACTCAACGGCAATAATCTGGCAGCGGCAATATAGGTGAGCAGTGGCGCCGTCGTGTAAACCCCGGCTAACAAAAGGAATAGGTCTACCCGCAGACCATGCTCTCCCATTCCTGCTCCACCGGTGAACCAGAGCCAACCCAATGCAAAAGGCGCCATACAGAGTGTTTCGATAAACAAGCCCTGCATCGAATCGGCCACAATATTTTTACGAATGGCTCCGTAAAGCGCAAAAGAAGTCGATACGACTAGGCTGATCCATGGCAGGCTCCCATAGGCAACAATCTGCACAACAACCGCCGCGACGGCTAGGCCGATTGCCAGTCGGTGCGCCGTGTTGAGCGCTTCCTTAAACACAAATTTGCCGACAATAATCGTCAGTAACGGCAACATGAAATAACCCAAGCTCGCTTCAGTCGCCCGACCCGCGTTCACTGCGTACACAAAGACACCCCAGTTGCTGCTCAATAGTAGCGTGGCGAGGGCACTCCACAGCAGTGTTTTATGGTGTTGGATCAGTACCCAGGTGGCGGACAAGCGGCGCATCCAGAGGAGGATTCCCGCCGCAATCGGCAAACTCCAGATTGCTCTATGGGCGACGACATCAACTGCTCTAACCGGCTGCGTTTCAATCCAATATAGCGCCGCGACCCCCCAAATAATATTGGCAGTGACCGCCAACGAGAGGCCTGTTTTTAGCTGCTGCCCAGAGTAATCCAACGTGTTTGACTCCAATCCTTTTCCTCTCAAACCACGAAACTCGAGTAACAACCTGTGTCGCCGAGACCTGCAGCCAACGAACGTATCGACCAACGAGCATACACTAGGATGGCCCTCGTCATGAGCAGCCCCATCGAGAGAAAACGCGGATCCGAAGGCGATCGATGATAAGGTCACTCCGCCCGCATAAACGCACTGGAATCGCAATGCAGCCATGTCATATCACTACGTCGTTGGCGCAACTATTGCGGGCTTTAACCGTGCTAATACTGTCCCCGTCACTCAGTGCAGACCCGAGACTGACCTCAGATCCGCAAGCGCCCTACTGGCGCTCCGCAATGGTGCGCATTGAGGTCCCGGTCATCCGCTCGGTAGCAGGCCGCATGCGGCATTTTACTGAACACTGCAGCGCCACTGCTATCACGCCAGGGCCCGACATGTTATTGCTGAGCGCCTGGCACTGCTTCGAAGATTACGCAGCCACTCAAGGGCCTATTCAATTATTCGCGCCGCACTCGCCCAGCAACCCATTGCCAGCCCGCCTCATTATCAGCGGCGGCTCGATGTCGGAGGATTGGGCGATTCTCACTCCGTTATCCAACACTGTCATCGGCGCCTGGATTCCCCTCTCACCCGCGCCCACTCAACGCGGCACACGGGTCATCGCAGCAGGTTTCGCGCCTACAACCGATTCGGGCGAAACGGAGAGACCGCCGGAAGCACCATCCTCTCGAGCGCTGATGTACGACCCAGACTGCCTGGTCACCAGCGCCACTAGCCGGCCGGCACGATCTGATTGCTTCGCCAGAAAGGGCGCATCAGGCGGCGCTATTCTCCGGCGGACGGCCAGCGGCAGTGTCCGAGTGGTTGGGGTTATATCGGCGGGTGATGGTGAGTCAGTTAGTTACTTTCATCCCACTGACAGCCTAGCGAGTCGCATTCGCTCACTGCGATGAGGCATTCTTGGTCTGGCGAGCAGGTGGCTCGCCCCCGATATGACGCTCGCCTCGCAACGTCGCAAGATCAACCTGCTTTTGCCGTTCTTGAAAACGCGCTCGCTGGCGGTCGTTGCGCGTGTCGTAACATTGCGGACAAGAAATGCCCTTTTCATATTTTGGCGACCGCTTTTCCGCTTCAGTGATGGGGTGTCGACAGGCATAGCACTGGTCAAAACTGCCTTTTTCTAGATCGTGATTCACCGCAACACGGGCGTCAAAAACAAAACACTCGCCCTGCCAACGCGATTCGGACGCCGGCACTTCCTCGAGATACTTTAAAATCCCCCCCTGCAAATGCCAGACTTGTTCAAATCCTTGAGACACTAGGTAAGAAGTCGATTTTTCACAACGTATGCCGCCGGTGCAAAACATAGCTACTTTTTTATGGCGTGACGGCTGCAAGTGCTTATCGACCCAGCGGGGCAGATCGCGGAAATGCTCAGTGGCTGGATTAATGGCACCCCGAAAGGTGCCAATGGCCACCTCATAATCATTGCGAGTGTCGATGACCAAGCAGTCGGGATCGTCGATTAACGCGTTCCATTGCGCGGGCGTTGCGTACTGACCCACGCAAACAGTGGGGTCAATATGCTCAACCCCCATCGTTACGATTTCTTTCTTTAACTTTACTTTCATGCGATGAAAAGGCTCAGCGCTATGAAAAGACTCCTTCCAGTCGAGTTTCGCGAAGCGAGGATCCTGCTCTAACCAAGCGATGACGGTGTCAATACTCTTTCGGCGCCCAGCAATCGTGCCATTAATGCCCTCTTTCGCAAGCAGCAACGTTCCTTTGACCTGCGCCCGTTGACACACTTCCAACAAGGGGGCACGGAGTGACGCATAATCATCGAGGCGAACAAAACGATATAAGGCTGCCACCACACGGTCAGCGGCTTCAGCGTCGCTGTTCACTTACCCGTTCCTCCTCGACAGTCAGGAGACGCGGGCACCGCCGCAACCTGATCCCACTCGTCAGGCGTATAGGTGTGCAGCGCCAGAGCATGGACAGGCCCTGCTAGCCACTCCTTGAGTACCGCATAGACCGACTGATGACGCTTTACACTGCGCTGTCCAGAAAACGCCTCGCTCACCAACGTCACCTTGAAATGAGTCTCCGAGCCTTCGGGCACGTTATGGCGAAAGCTCTCGTTTTCCACTATCAAGGTCTGCGGCGCAAAGGCATCTTGCAGCGCCGTGTTGATTTCATCTTTTATCATGATAGGCATCGATTTTTTACAGTTCATGCTAGTTTACGCTGAAATTACGATTTCTTCTTTGACGGCCAACGTTACTATGACCCCAGAGCCCCCACCGCTGAACCACCTCCCCACCCCACCCATTTGGCGCCATATGCTGGCAATGCTTTACGACTTGCTGCTCATACTGCCGCTTTTCATGGCCGCAACTGCCCTCTGGGTCGCAATACTAGGACCCACGGACTCGATTGCTCAACCCTCAGTGCCGCCGGCGCTGCAATGGGCGGGCTGGCTATTGATCGTAATCCTCTTTTTCGGCATTTTTTGGCGCAGAGGTGGCCAGACCCTTGGTATGCAGGCATGGCGTATCAAATTGATCACCAGCAGTGGCAAACGGCCAACCTGGAAACAAGCCCTGGTACGGGTGATCGGCGCCCTTTTTTCGGCGACGTTATTCGGTCTGGGCTATGCATGGCGCTTTGTCTCAGCGGAGAAAGCCTACTGGCACGATCGATGGTCGGGAACGCGGCTGGTCGTGATTCCTAAAAACGGGCACGACTGAGTCACTACGTGCGACGCAGTAACAGCCACATACCCCCTAACCAACACACCACTATTGGTGACAGCGCGGCCAGCAGAGGATCATAGCCAAAAATCAAACTAGCGGGTCCAAAAAAATCTTGGCTGATTCGGAAGGTGACCCCGACAATCACGCCGACAAAAATCCGCGCACCCATCGTTCCCTCCCGTAAGGGACCGAAAATAAAAGACATGGCAACAAGCACCAGACCCAAGGTGGCGAAGGGCTGCAACACCTTGCGCCAAAATGCGAGTTTAATATCGGTAAAGACCATGCCTTGCTGCTGCAAATATTGCGCGTAAGGCCACAACTGCATCACAGACAGCGTCTCTGGGTCGACTACATCCAGCGTGAGTAACTGAGGCGTGATGGCTGTATCCCATCGCCTTAAGGTTTCCTCCTCTACCACTGTGCCACTGGGCTCTAAGCGAGTCAGCTTGACCTGCTCCAACATCCAGTGATCGCCAGCGTGGGTCGCTCGTTCTGCCATCAGCGTGGTGTCTAAGCGTCTGTCCTCATCAAAAGTGAGTAACGTAATACCGTAAGCAACGCCGCCTCTCTGGACTGCGTCGACATGGATAAAGGTATTACCGTCTCGATTCCACGCGCCAAACCGACCAGCGACCGCAGACTCGGAGCGTTGGGCTAATGCACGGTAGCTCATCGCCAGTTGCTCCGAGTGCGGCGCAACAAATTCCCCGACTGAAAATCCAAAAGCGGCTACGACGAGTGCCGGCTTCAATACTGTCACTGCCATACGGCTGATCGATACGCCTGCGGCACGCATCACCACCAATTCACTGGAGGCCGCCAGGCGACCGAGCGCAATAAGTGCTCCAATTAACGCCGCAAATGGAACGAACTCGTGAATCCGGCGCGGCAAGGTGTAACCCACGTACACCACGATATTAATAAAACCATACCCATCGCCTATGTCGTCGGTTTCATCGATGATGGAGGTCAAGGCATCGAGTCCCACTAACAGGAGCAACACACCGAGCGTTGCCATTAACACGCCCCCGCCGATGTAACGATCAATCTTAGACACTACCCACGCTCCAGCGCTTACTGATCCGCTCCCAATGCAGCAAAACGAGCGATAAAACTGCAAACCCCACGTGCACCGCGAGCATGACACTGGGACCCTGCCCTGACTCAATCAGCCCTCTGCCCTGAGTCAGACCGAGAAAATACAAAAGTAAGACGACCATCGCAGGTCCGATCTTTGCATAGCGGCCTCGTCGGGCATCTGTGCGGCTCAGCGCCAGCGCAATAATGGCGATGGCCGGCACCATAAGCGGCAAAGACACGCGCCACCACAACGCGCCACGTAATTTTGGATCGCTGCTTTGCCACAGTGATTGCGTTGCCATAGCCTGAACTTTAGATGTGCGGCGGGGACTGCCTTGCGACTCTGGGATCAACTCGCCATAGAGGTCAAATTTTACCTCTTCGAGCATGAGCACCCCCGGCTCTCCCTGATATCGACTCCCACCCCGCAGCTCCAGATAACGACGCCCCGTCGATTCCTCAAAGATAATCTCGCCTTCTCGCGCGAAGGTAGCGTTATAAATATCCGACTGCGACCCTGGCTCTCGCTCGAATACAAAGATGTTATGCATCACCCCATTCTCGTCGATTTTCTCGGTATAGGTGACGTAGTGCCCGCCACGCTGCTTCCGAAAACGACCTTCGTTGAGGATATGAAGCCCCTCTGCTGATCGCGGGTTATCCAATAACACTTGGGCACGCGCGGAGCCCTCAGGTGCCGCGTACAACGACAAGAACGCCACCGCGCCAACCACCACCATGGTCGGCACCAAGACATACCCGGCGAGTCTACCCGGGCCAACACCACAAGCCCTGAGCACCACCATCTCGCTCTCAGCATAAAGCCGGCCCAAGCTGAGTAAAATACCGATGAAGAGACCCAGCGGCAGAATCATTTCGAAGAATCCGGGCAACTTGAACAGCATAATCGGCAGCAATACATCACCAGTCAGGGAGCCCACCGCAGCCTCAGCGAGGTATCGGATAAACCGACCTGCAAACACAACGAGGAACAGTACAAAACTGACCGCTACCGTGTGCAGTAAAATATCGCGTGTTAAGTACCGAAGTATCCGCATGGGCTCAATATTGGGTTGAAAGTCCGATAGATGGTTATTTCGTTAAGGGCCCGAGCATCATACACTAGCGCCCTCTCGCTTCCCGCGTAATACGATTAGGATATAGCATGGCCACATTGAGTATCACCGCACGCACCGCCAACAAGATCGACCAGATAAAGTCTCAAGCCTTAGTGGCGTTGGTTCCCGATAGAAAGACGCTGTCGCCTCCCCTGAAGGCACTGGATAAATTGATGGGAGGCACCGTCACCACCGCGATGAAAAACGGCGACTTTTCGTCGTCATTAGGCAGCCACCACTGGCTCCCCGGCCGCGCTGGAGTGCAACGTGTGTTGCTGATTGGCTGCGGAGACATCGGCAGCCACACTGTAAGCTCAGCCAAAAAAATGGCGGAGACGCTTGCCAAATCACTCATAAACAGCCGGGCAAAAGACGCCCTCATCTGGACTGATGGCCTGACAGGTAAAGTGCGACACGCAGATGTCTTGCTTGAGCAGATCGGATTGCAGCTCACGCTGGCACACTATCAATATGAACACACGCTCAACCAGCGTAAAAAACCGGCTCGCGTCCTCAAACGGGTCGCCGTATCGCCAGGTAACCTTTGCTCCCTTGCTGAAGCCAAGCGCTCTGTCCGGATAGGAGGCGCCACAGGCCAAGGGGCGAACCTCACTCGAGAGCTGGTGAACCTCCCGGGCAATATCTGTACGCCAAAATACCTAAGCGGTCAGGCGCGTCAGCTAGCGCGAATGCACACGAAACTGTCCGTCTCCATACTGGACGAGCGGAAGATGGCGGCACTGGGTATGCACTCCTTGCTTTCAGTGGGTAACGGCTCCGATCAACCCTCGCAACTCATCGTCATGACGTATCAGGGCGCCTCTGCAAAGACTCGCCCTTATTGCCTTGTGGGTAAAGGCATCACCTTTGATACCGGGGGTATCAGCCTGAAGCCGGGCGGCAAAATGGACGAGATGAAGTTTGATATGGGCGGCGCAGGCTCGGTATTCGGTGCGCTACACGCGGCTGCAGAAATGGGGTTACCCATCAACATAGTGGGCGTGATCGCGGCGGCCGAAAATATGCCCAGTGGACGAGCAACCAAACCAGGTGATGTCGTCACCAGCATGTCTGGCAAGACAATAGAGGTGTTAAATACCGATGCCGAGGGACGGCTCGTATTGTGTGACGCACTCACCTACGCTGCGCGCTTCTCGCCGATCGAAGTGATCGATATTGCCACGCTAACCGGCGCTATTATTGTTGCGCTCGGACACGAGGCAACTGGCATATTCTCAAATGATGACCATCTCGCGAACAGTTTGATTAGCGCAGGAGAGCGCAGCCACGATCGAGGTTGGCGATTCCCAATATGGGACGAGTATCACCGACAGCTCGACAGCCCCTTTGCCGACATAGCCAATATCGGTGCTGGCGGCGCTGGTAGCATCACGGCGGCCTGCTTTTTGGCACAGTTCGCGGAAGACTACAAATGGGCGCATCTCGATATTGCGGGCACCGCATTTAGAAGCGCTCCCAAAGGCGCGACCGGCAGACCCGTCCCGCTACTGGTAGCCTATTTGCGGGAACGTGCCGGTCATTCATGACACAGGTTGATTTTTATGTCCTCCCGCGCGATGGCACCCTACCGGTTGTTAACGCGGTAGGCCGTATTGCAGAAAAGGCCTTATCACGTGGGCACCGGATATTCGTTAGCGTCTGCGATGAAGATCAAGCCCACACCTTCGACGGTGCGCTGTGGACATTTCGCCCTGAAACTTTTCTACCCCATGCTCTGATGGGCGGTGATAGCAACGAGCCGGTTATCATTGGATGGTCTGAGCCGCCCCTTGAGCAAAACGATGTGCTGATTAACACTACCGGTGTGATACTGGATTACTTTTCTCGCTTTACGCGTCTTGCCGAGATCGTAGCACCAGATGAAGCGTGTTTAGCGTCGTCGCGAAATGCATGGCGGTTTTATCGCGACCGAGGCTACTCACTGACCAAGCACGATCTCTGAACGATCTGACTAACCATTAGAGGCCCATCACTGCTGTGACCATGGATAAGAATTTTTCACCCGCTGATATCGAGGGGCGCTGGTATGACTATTGGGAGTCCAATGGTTACTTTGCACCAACGGGCGAAGGGCCCGCCTTTTGCATCCCCATCCCTCCCCCCAATGTCACCGGCACACTCCACATGGGGCATGGCTTTCAACAAGCCATCATGGACGCATTGGTGCGCTATCAGCGGATGCGGGGGCACAACACGCTTTGGCAGGTGGGTACCGATCACGCGGGGATTGCCACGCAAATGGTGGTCGAGCGACAGCTAGAATCAGAGGGGTCCTCTCGTGAAGCACTGGGCAGGGAGGCCTTTATTGACCGAGTATGGGATTGGAAAGCGGAATCAGGCGGAGCAATCACGCAGCAATTAAGGCGATTAGGCACGTCACCGGACTGGAGCCGTGAGCGCTTTACGATGGACCCGGGACTCTCCAAAGCGGTTCAGCGTGTTTTTATCTCGCTATTTGAGGCGGGGCTCATTTACAGAGGGCATCGCCTCGTCAACTGGGACCCCACCTTTCATACCGCCATTTCTGATTTGGAGGTGGTGCAAGAAGAAGAAGCAGGCTCTCTGTGGCACCTGCGATACCCTCTGCAGGGCCACGACGGGCACCTGGTGGTGGCAACTACTCGCCCGGAGACCATGCTGGGCGATACGGCGGTTGCAGTACATCCCGATGACGAACGTTATCGACACCTGATCGGCAGCCACATCGCGCTGCCACTAACCGACCGTATTATTCCCATCATTGCAGATGACTATGTCGACCCTGAATTTGGCTCAGGCTGCGTCAAAATCACACCGGCACACGATTTCAATGATTATGCGATGGGAGAGCGTCATCAGCTTCCGAAAATTAATATCCTCACGGCCAACGCGGCGATCAACGATGCCGCACCCGAACGATTCAGAGGCATGGATCGTTTCGATGCGAGAAAGGCTGTGGTTGCTGAATTTGAGGCACTGGGACTACTCGATAAAATTGAGCCCCACACCCTCAAAGTACCGCGGGGTGATCGTTCGGGCGCTGTCATCGAGCCGTGGCTGACGCCACAGTGGTATGTCGATGCCAAAAAACTCGCCGCACCTGCTATCGAAGCGGTCGAACAGGGGGCAATCCAATTCGTGCCCAAGCAATGGGAAAACACCTACTTTTCCTGGATGCGCGACATTCAAGACTGGTGCATTAGTCGTCAGCTGTGGTGGGGGCATCGCATACCGGCATGGTACGACGAAGCAGGAAACGTCTATGTGGGTGATGCTGAAGCCGAGGTGCGTAAAAAGCATCAACTGCCTGACTCCATGATCCTGCGGCAAGATGAAGACGTCCTCGACACTTGGTTTTCTTCTGCGCTGTGGACATTTTCGACCCTCGGCTGGCCAGAGAACACCGATGATCTCAAAACGTTCCACCCCGCATCGGTACTGGTAACTGGCTTTGACATTATTTTCTTTTGGGTGGCGCGGATGATCATGATGTCGCTACATTTCATGAAGGAAGTGCCCTTTCACACTGTTTATGTCCATGGATTAGTGCGCGACGGTGAAGGGCAGAAGATGTCTAAATCCAAAGGCAATGTATTAGACCCCATCGATCTGATCGATGGCATATCCCTGGACGCACTACTAGCGAAGCGAACTGCCAACCTGATGCAGCCGCAACTAGCCGCTAAGATTGATAAAGCCACCCGTAAACAATTTCCAGATGGCATTCTGGGCTATGGCACCGACGCACTGCGTTATACGTTTTACTCTCTCGCCTCAACGGGAAGGGACATCAAATTCGATATCGGACGAATCGAAGGCTATCGCAATTTCTGTAACAAGATCTGGAATGCGTCCCGATACGTCTTGAGTCATGCCGAGGGTCACGACCTCCTATCTGAAAGAGGTGAAGACTCACTCGCAGATCGCTGGATCAAAAGCAGAATGGCATCGACCTTGAGGGCAGTCGATAGCGCCTACGCTCAGTATCGATTTGATCTCGCATCGCAAGCGCTATACGACTTTGTATGGAATGAATTCTGCGACTGGTATCTCGAGCTCTCTAAACCCGTACTGTGGGACGAAGATACCAACGCGATTGCGGCACTCGGAACACGGCAGACACTCATCTCAGTACTGGAACAATCGCTTCGTATGCTGCACCCCTTTATGCCTTATCTGACCGAAGAGATTTGGCAGAGCGTTAGCCCACTCGCCGGCACGAATACCGATGCACATGGCGACAGTATTATGCTGGCTCCCTGGCCCCGTTACAGCGCGGAGCAAATCGATGAGGAGTCAGAAAATGAGATTGAGTGGCTGAAAAAAATGATCATTGCGATCCGCACGATTCGTGCAGAAGCCAATATCCCGCCATCAACTGAGCTGACTGTGTTAGTGAGCCACGCATCTGAACTCGACAAAGCGCGCTTAACCCTCAACGCAGCGTATCTCACTAAACTGGCAAAAGTGAGCCGGTTGAGCACCCTCGCACCAGATGAGGAGCCTCCTCCCAGCCTCATGGCGCTCTGTGGCGAACTTGAAATTCGAGTCCCCATGGCGGGGGTCATTGATATCGAGCAGGAGCTGTTGCGGCTGGAAAAGGAGATCACCAAGCACGAGTCTGAGCTGTCTCGACTCGAGGGAAAGCTCAATAATCAGGCCTTTGTCGAACGAGCCCCCGCCGAAGTCGTGATCGCCGAGCGTCAGAAGCAAGAGCAAGCCGCATCATCAATTGCCACGCTGAAACGACAAAGATCGCAAATAGAGGTATTGCGTTCCGCCTAAAGCCCTGATAAGACTACATACAATAATAATAGTAATGCGGTGGAATTGTTATGTCAGACCGCCAGGTGGGAACCGTCAAGTGGTTCAACAATGCCAAGGGCTTTGGTTTCATTACCATGGCCGATCGCCCAGACGATATCTTTGTGCACTTTAGGGCGATTCAAGGCGATGGCTATCGCAGCCTGAACGAAGGGCAGGAAGTGGAGTTCGCTCTAGTCGATGGCCCTAAAGGTTTGCAAGCCGAGGAAGTCACCAAACGCTGATACCCTAGTGTCGGTAGGTTTGTTAAGCTCGCGCTCCCGGTGAATGCGAGAAGCCCTATGTCAACCTCGAAACCCTCTGTTGCACGCCCAACCAAGGCGGCATCTGCCCGTCAAAAAAAATCACAACCTGCTGCCGTCAGGGCTAAAAATGTGCGTCGCTTTCGGGGTGTCGCCATGCCTTACGCAAGTCATGCGTGCATCCGTGCCGTGAAGCGAGCAGGTCACGAACCCAGCATCCACGGCACCAAACTGTGGAAATCGAGCTGCCTCATCATTGATTACCTCAAAAAAAATACGCCTAAGCGTCGGCAAACCATACTTGATGCTGGCTGCGGATGGGGCATCACTGGGATTTGGTGTGCGCAGCAATGGGGCTCAGAGGTCGTCTCGATGGACGCGGATCCCGCTGTATTCCCGTATCTCGATGCTGTCGCGGCGCTCAATGGGGTTTCCACCACTCCCTGGGTGCAGCGCTTTGAAAAGGTGCAGAAGAAAGACCTCAAGCAAACTGATATTTTGTTCGGTGGCGATATTTGCTTCTGGGACGAACTCGTTAAGCCAGTAGGCACCATGATCGACCGAGCGATCGACGCAGGTGTCGGCACCATTGTGATCGGAGATCCCGAGCGACCCACCTTTCACAGAATGGCCGAAAAAGTGATTCAAAAACACGGCGGCGAGTTACTGAACTGGCGGCTCACGGGATCAGTGAAAGCAACTGGCGCTTTACTTGTGATTCACAACGACTGATCACTGCGTCGACACGACATCCATTGCCAACGGGCTTAACGCCACAGGCTCCACACAATCATGCAAAGCAGGCCGAAAAGCGGTGTCGCGCAGCACTCGTTTAAGCTTGGCGGCGGCACGGTCATCAGTGGCAGGATTGGAGACGGCAACCACAACATTCTTGGCGACACCGCGATCCGTTACCGAGAGTGTCAGCTGAGCCTCAGATGACCCGGGCATGAAAGCCATAAGCCGTTTCAAAGCGGGGTATTCTGGGAGCGCTCCAGGTTTTTCGAACCGATCGGGCTGTAGCCGGCAAGCCTGCTCATAAAGCGCCATCGCCCGGGTCTTTTGCCGATAAAACCAGAGCCAATCGGCAAGCGCTGAGAGCCCGTCATGTTGATCAGGCGAGACACTCAACAATCGTTCAAACACATCCTCCCCTTTACGCACTAATCGTCTTTGCAGGGCCTCGAGGCGTGGCTCTCGCTCTAACGAACCCCATTCCGGGTCCGAAAAAGCAGACTCAAACCGCTGATCGTCAACGAGCACATCCAACTTAAACTCAAGCACATAATAGAAACCCGCTAGGCGAAACGTAAACGGTTGGCACCATTCGCTCCTCACCGAAGGGTCTTGGCATACCGCCGCAGTCATGGCGTCAAATCGGTCGTGAAACTGCAGTAACTCGCGGCCTCGCGGACCCCATCCAACATCCATCAATACATCTAAGGTGACGTCAAAAAATTCTAATGCCGCCTTGAGTTCACCCTCTTCGAATGGCGGCAATCCTGACCCGAGCAATCGGAACTGATAAGCCGCCCTTTCCTCTAGCGCTTCACGGTCACCAGATTCCAGATACAGGGCGATCAGGCCCCTCAAAATGGGTAATTGCTGATCCCCATACAGACCATTGTTAACCCGAACGTTGTGCAACGCTCGATCATAAAAGTCCGCCGCGCGAGACAGGTCACCCAACGCTGATGCGATGGCCGCAACCTCTACCATTAACGGCGCCAGCGCGGGGTGATAAGGCCCCAAGACTTGCTCACGTTCGCGCAAAATTGCCTCAGCCGCGGCCAGATCCGCCCTCCTGCTCAGATCAGGCGACACCTCCTCAATCCGATTGTCTGTGGTATCAAGTAACTGCACAAACAGCCCGAAGGGCACCGGCGTGTCGGCTAAAGTCATGTTGCCCAAAAACAACATCAGGAACATCAGGAACATCAGGAACATCAGGTATTTCAAAGCGCACCAGTTTGGGGGATTCGGTGGGGAATATAGCGCAAAAAAAACCCGCCGAGAGATCGGCGGGCAAAAGGTTTACGGACTCTGGTCGCGACACGCTCTAGGAGGGAGCTTAGCGCGCTACATAAAACCTGTGATAAATCATGAATCAGCTGTATCATTACTACTAATGTATTTTTTTGATCCAACGTAGTCCCCAACGTTATAAGAGAGCCTAATGAACCTCAGTCGCCTGGCAAAAATCGATCTTAACCTATTGGTAGCACTACATATTCTACTCGAAGAAGGCAGCGTCTCAAGAGCCGCCAGTAAGTTGTCTATTACCCAACCCGCGATGTCAAAAACGCTGGGACGGCTGCGGGAGACCTTTGATGACCCACTGTTTGTCCGCAGTAAAAGAGGCGTACAACCTACGCCTCGCGCGCTCGGACTAGCGGCGGAATTAAAGGCCACGCTGGAACAAATCGACGGCCTACTGGACGCCGGAGAGTTTCTGCCTGCCGCCTACAAAGGCGAAATTACGCTGGCAATCTCTGAATATGTGGGCTTTACACTGTTACCGCCCCTCTCTGCTAGGCTGCAATCAAGTGCGCCGAGACTGCGACTGCGAACCATCACCAGAGCAGAGCGACAGCTGGATCAGCTGGCGAGCGGAGAACTCGACTTCGCTATCCAAATACAGAGAGAGGACTACGCACCAGAATTTTCCGTTTCACCTTTGGCAGATTCTCCGCTAGCGATATTCGTGCGGCAAGATCACCCCCTAGTCCAGCTGACGCTCACCAAAGAATTGATCCGCCAGTATTCGCAGGTTGCGCTCTATGTTGCCGACCGAGAGGAACTGATTGGAGGACAGGTATTGGCAAGAGGGCTATTTGAGAGTGAAAAGGGCATTTTAGAAACCTCTCACCTCTTAACCGCCTTTGAGATTCTCAAAGAAACTGATTATCTTCTGATCTGCCCCGCCTATCTTGCTCGCAACGAGGGCGCCACGCGTGACATTGTGGCGCTGACGTTACCAGTTGACCTGACCTTTAGTGTTCAGTATTCACTCATTGCGCATCGGCGAACCGATCACTCCCCGATGCATCGATGGCTCTGGCAGGAAATTATTGATACGGTTCAAGCGATGCGGTTTCGCACAGTCCATCGCGGATAAGCTATCGACTGACTGACAATGCGTGGCACAAATTGTGCGATAATTAACCTTGATAACTTGTGTTGCCCCCAATGAACTCATCTACGCGCCGCGCCATACCGCAGTTTGACACGCCTATCGTTGAAACCCATTGCCATCTCGACTATCTCGCTGATGAGGCGTTAGAAGACGCGCTCCAGGCGGCGGCGGATGTGGGCATTGAGCGCGTTGTCACCATTGCCGTGTCAGCAGACAACCTCGATACGGTGCGGCGGATTGCTGCCAATTACGATCAAGTCTGGTGCACACAGGGTATACACCCCCACGAAACCGACAGCTGGAATGATGAGCTCAGCCTGCGCGTCAGAGAGGGCTGTGGCAACACAAAGGTCGTGGCGATTGGCGAAATTGGCCTCGACTATCACTATGATCACGCCGATCGCCGCGCCCAGGCGGCGGCGTTTGACGCGCAGCTAAACATTGCGTCAGAGGTCGCCTTGCCCGTGGTCATCCACACCCGCGAAGCGGATGAGGACACCCGTGCCATCTTGGCGAACCATAGCCAGACACTGAGTCATAAGGGGGTTATCCATAGCTTCACGAGCTCACTATCACTCGCCGAATTCTGCCTAGATGAGGGATTCATGCTGGGATTCAACGGCATTATCACCTTTCGCAATGCCGATAATGTCCGTGCCGTCGCTGATGCAACGCCCACCGACCGCATCGTCCTAGAAACCGATGCCCCTTATCTCACCCCCGTGCCCTATCGCGGACAACCCAATGAACCACGCTATTTGCCCTTTATTGCTGAAACGTTAGCTAGCATCAAAAACCTCGATACCGAAGTGTTTCTTGAACACGCAAGACGCAACAGTTACCAGCTGTTTTTTTAGACGATGACCGACATTTTTATTCCCGGACAACGATGGGTTAGTCATGCCGATAGCACTCTTGGCCTAGGCATTGTCACGAATGCAGATACCCGCCGCGTCACACTGCACTTTCCTGCTGTTGAAGAGGAGCGCGTCTACGCCACTGACCGCGCACCATTGACACGACTGCTCCTAAAAACCGGCGATCAATTGATTCGCATGGACGGCACCTCGCTGATCGTAGTGACCGCAGAACAGCATGCAGGCGTCATGGTTTACGCCGCGGAGGATGAACAGGGTGCGCTCTGCCAAGTTAATGAAGCTGAGCTTGATGCCCATATCGAACTCAACACACCGGTCGAGCGACTCCTCAACAGTCAGCTGGGCAAGCCGGCCGACTTTGGCTTACGGCAAACGACGCTAGAACATAGCGCCTCGGCTGATGGATTCGGTCTGCGCGGCTTATTGGGCGCTCGCACCACCCTCCTCTCTCACCAACTCTACGTGGCCGCCACAGTTGGCGCCCGATTTGCACCGAGAGTCCTACTGGCTGATGAAGTCGGGTTGGGTAAGACGATTGAAGCCGGCCTCATTGTCAGCCAGCAACTCCTGCGTCAGCGCGCACAGCGCGTGCTCATTCTCACACCCGAAACGTTGACTCATCAATGGCTCATTGAGATGCAAAGGCGCTTCCACTTGTCCTTCTCATTATTGAATGCCGCAAGACTCGAGGACACTGATCCCAGTGAGGAATTCTCTGAATCACCACTGGTACTATCTCCGATCAATCTTTTTGAATCTGACCCAACGCTTCAGGAATGTGTTCGGCAAGTTGAATGGGACATGGTAGTGATTGATGAGGCCCACCACATCACCGGCCTCAGTCATCCTCGCTCCAACCTGGGCGAGTTTATACACGCACTCTCACAGCAGACTCGAGGGCTACTGCTATTGACCGCAACGCCCGAGCAGGCCGGCCTTGAAAGCCATTTCGAACGGCTACAACTTATCGACCCGGCAAGGTTCAATCATTTTCAGCAGTTCGAACGAGAGCAAACGCAATTTGCTGCCTGGAACCAAGCGATCGAAAAACTCGAACAGGGTCTGCCCTGCGATCTACCAGCCGACATCGACACTGATGCCGAACCAGCTGAGCAGATTCAACAAATGTTAGATCGCTACGGCACTGGCCGAGTGCTGTATCGCAATACACGCCAAGGCATTTCTGGCTTCCCCAGTCGGCATCATCAGTGTTATCTCCTGTCAGTACCTGAGCGCTATGTCACCGATGCGAACCAGCTCCATCCAGAGACGCTCTACCCTGAGGCACAGTGGATTGAAGAGGACCCGCGGGTCGCTTGGCTTCAAGAACAGCTGAAGCAACTCCGACCCCATAAAGTACTTGTGATTTGTGCCGACAAGCACACGGCCATGGGCCTTGAACATCATCTTCACTTAAAGGCTGGCGTCCGATGCGCCGCATTTCATGAAGACCTCAGCCTGGTTGAACGTGATCGAGCCGCAGCCTATTTTGCCGAAGAATCAGGCGGCGCCCAGGCGCTTATCTGCTCTGAAATTGGCAGTGAGGGGCGAAACTTTCAGTTCGCCAAACACCTCATCTGCTTTGATTTACCAAAGCATCCCGACTTACTAGAGCAACGTATTGGGCGACTCGATCGCATCGGCCAGGGCAGCGATATCTATTTACACCTCCCTATTCTGAAGCATACCGGGCAGGAGGTGGTTTACAGATGGCTCGATGAAGGCCTGAACGCCTTCAATGCCACTTGCTCCGTGGGTCACCAGTTATATTCGGAGTTTGCTGGCCCCTTAGCCGCTGCAATTCAGGACGCTAGTGGGCTCGAGGATCTGATCAAGGCAACGCGTCAGCGTCGACAAGACCTTCTCCAAGAATCTGAGCAAGGACGTGATCGCCTACTGGAGCGCAACTCCCACGACACACAGCGCGGTGCAGCGATTATTGCCTCACTCGAAGAGCGAGAATCTTCAGAAACATTGCACGCTTTTTGCGAAATACTGTTTGATCGTGTTGGTATTGATCAAGATTATCTGGACGAGCAGCTGACCGTCATCAAACCCACTGAAAATTTGGTCACCGGACAACTACCCGGATTGGACGAGAATGGCGCCACAGCCACCTATCACCGCAACACCGCATTGAGTCGCGACGACGTTATCTTCCTGACATGGGAGCATCCCATCGTCATTGAATCTATGGCCACGTTGCTCAGCAGTGATATTGGCAAAGCCAGTATCGGTACCTTCAAGCACCGAGGCGTTCCAGCGGGCACCGTGCTCTTAGAGGCACTCTATCGTGTTGAATGTCTCGCACCCCGATATTTAGAGACAGGGCAATTTATCGACCAAGCACCCTTGCGAATGTTGCTAACCGTCGAAGGCAAAGAAGTCGGCGATCGACTGTCGTCATCATTCCTCGCGGAGCATCTACAAAACGTAGCGACAGCGACCAGCGCCGCTGCGCTGAGCAAACTCCGCCCAACACTTGAATTGCTGTTCCCCGTGCTGGATGCAGCCGCGGTCAAAACGGTCATCGATCGACGCGAGCATGCGGTTGAGCACGCTAGACAAACACTCAATGCAGAGTGGGATCGGTTGCAGTACCTGCAATCCGTCAACCCCGCTATTCGGGAAGAAGAAGTGTTGGCCATGGCACAGCATCGTGACGCCTGCTGTGAAGCCCTCTCGCAAGCGCAGCCAGTGCTGGAAGGTTTGCGCGTCTGTATCGCGGTCTAGACTGCGATACAGACTGTTGGATTATTCAGAGGACGGCTGATACCAAATCGGGGAACTATAGGCGCGCTCTTGAATCGTATCCGGCCTGCGTGTGTCTACGTCGCCGCCTAACGCCAGCTTGTCGAGTAGCGAGTGGCGTGCGGTCGGTATCTGTAATACGCGGACATAGTAAAAAGCCGGCTGGAGCGGGTCAAAACCTGGGTCGCGCCAGACAACACGCAAGCTGGACGCCCCGATTGTATTGGCCGTCAGCCCAGTCTGCAGATCAACCGAAGAACCGACAGGCAACAGCTCTCCTTCAGCACTGAGTCGGCTATCGCCACCTGACCAGGCGACGTCAATGATTTGTTCTTGTGTTTCGCCCGCTTCATCAAGCCATCCCTTAACCACCTGTACCCGATCAAGATACGCGGCTTGTGGATCAGCTGATGCCTCGATCATCAGGGTAAATTGATCGCCTGAATCAGCCCCCAGTATGTCGCCTCCCATCGGCACAGCGTCAGCAGCGATATTGCTTGGAAAAGACGCTTGGTCAAACGCAGATGCGGCGAGGTTCAGACCTGCAAACGTTCTCACGGCAATTCTCGGACCCGTGGTCGCATACACCTCGCGCCGACGCATAGCGGCCAAAATGGATTCTCGCGTATTGTCGGTTGCCCAAACTGCCGCCAGACCCGAGGCACTCATACCCCAGCCAAACGTCCCTCGCGCATTGTCAGACCACCCACTGGATTTACGAGATGGAACCGAATCGGTTGCCATCTTGCCGTGAAAATTATCCTCCTCAGCTGAGGGCAATGCCGTATGGGCATCGGTAGAGCCAATAACGCCGAACTGATAGGGGTTAAAACCGATTTTTGCGTCCAATTCTAGGCCCACTTTTAAGGCACTGCGAACATAGTCGCCCCTCTGCGGAACATAGTCTGTCCACTCACGCTGAATGTAATACGGGTAACGCTCGAAGTCTGCAAACGCGTCTCCGGGCGCCAGCACCGGGTGCGTCTCTGAATCGCCCTTGATCTGGGTGATCTCAACAATCGGTTCCCAGTAGCGACGCACCTCAGCGTAATCGCGATCAATGGCCTCTCCGCGAAGGTCGCGCACGTCAAACATAGAGCCTTTAGAAATATTAGAGTTGTGCGGTACCGCAATAAAGTCGCCGCCGGTAGCGCGGCTGGTCTCTTCTAACCAATCCCACAGGTCGCTGGGGAAAGAGCTATCGTCAAAACCAAAAGGCGCAAAGGTTTGTGCTTGCTCTGCATTAACATCTGACACCACTACTCGGTGAAGATTGGCCCCGCCTGGGATCAAAGAGTACTCCCAACCGATCAGCGCGGTAAAAACACCCGGATCATTGTGGCGGTCTGCAGCATCGGTAATCAATTTCCAAGTGTCCACCTCAACCGTCGGCTGCCGAGGCACCAACCCGCTAACCCTATCTTCCTCCCAGCCCAGCATTGCCTCCACCGCATTTTCCGCAGGCTTAGGTAATACCTTTGTAAACAGCTCACGGCCCGAGTCGCTATCAACCGCGTCACGCAATAAATACTGCACAATTCGGGTCCAAATGCGCTCACGCCAACTCAAATCCTCAGTAATCATAGGATTCAAATACAAGCTTCTAATCACCCCCAAATACTCGGCATGATCTGACACCACTAAAAAATCGAGCGGCGTGCCAATTTGCACCCTTGCTTTATGGCCGGGATGAACCACTGGCCGACCTTTTGCATAGTGGTATGCCGTATCAGGCGTCGCCGTCAGATTGCCGTTAGTAAAAGCATCAGACGAATAAGTGGAATGCAGGTGGGTATCTCCCCACAGTAACTGCCGCTCTTGTGAGTGCGTCAGCATGGATAGTCCCAATAACGACAGCAAGGTGATCGACACGCCCATCACCCTAATGAGTGGAAACAGACCAAGCTGCGGCCATCTTATTTTTAGTGTTGTCATAGTGGGGACCCCTTCAAGCCGTTACGCGCGAGCGCAATCAGTTTACTTTCCTTTCCAAGCAGGCGTGCGTTTTTCAAAAAAAGCAGTGATGGCTTCTTTTGAATCAGCACTACCAATGCAAATGTTTTGCAAGGCGGCCTCTTTCGAAATCGTGTCGGCGAGGCTGTGTGTCGCGGAGAAATTCAGTGCCTCTTTGGCATATCTCAGCGCTAACGGTGACCGCTCAGACAAAGTCTTTGCGAAAGCCATTGACGCCTGACCGAAATCATCGTCGGCCAACACACGATTGGCGAGCCCCCACTCCACTGCCTTCTCAGCACTGACTTTTTCGCCGAAGGCCATTAGTTCATAAGCCCGCTTAGCACCGACGAGATGCGGCAATAACCAGGTAGCCCCTCCATCGGGGACCAAACCGATTCCAATGAACGGCTGATAGAGGTAACTCGATTCGGCCATCAACACGAGGTCACACGCCATCGCGTATGAATAGGAAATCCCGGCACACGGACCATTCACCGCCGCCACCCAAGGTTTACGCGCATGGTGAATGGCCAAAACGCCCGGCTTGTACTCTGCGTTCAACTGATCCTCTACTCCCTCCGCACCTGTAAACCCAGATTCCTCGGTATCAGACAGATCCGCGCCGGCGCCAAAAGCCCTGCCCGCGCCCGTGAGCACCACTACCCAGACATCTCTGTCGGCATTGACCTCTTGTGCAGCCCGGATAAATTCGCGGCGCTGCGTCACATTAAAACTATTTAATTTTTCCGGTCTGTTAAACGACACCCGGGCAACTCGCCCCTCTCGCTCAACTAGGATGGTTTCGTATTCACTCATTGTGCGCTCCTAAAAATCGTTAATAACGTGTGCTATTTGCCTTCTACTGCAGCGCCGGATACCAACAGCGCGTCGACGTCAGCGTCCGATAATCCCGACGCTCGCATGACAGAGGCCGTGTCTGCTCCTAGACTTCGAGTGCCGTGGCGTATAGCAGACGGGGTACGCTCAAAACGCGGAGCCGGCGAAGGATGGACTAATTCATCCACCTGGGTATAGACCGCCCGCTCGATATTAGCGCTATATTCGGTCGCCTCCTGCATCGTTAAGACCGGCGCAAAACACGCGTCGCTGCCAGACATGATGCTGTCCCAATCATCTCGCGTTTTGGTCATCAGAACCGCCGCCAGCTTTTGCTTGAGTTCTGGCCAATTATCCACGTCATGCTGCGCGGCAAATTGCTGATCGGTGATCTCTGCCTTGGCCATTAATTCCGCATAAAACTGCGGTTCGATAGCGCCAACCGCAACATACTTCCCGTCAGCACACTCATAGGTATCGTAAAAATGCGCCGCACCATCAAGCAGATTAGACTCGCGCTCCTCTGCATTCCAAGCTCCCATCTGCTGAAAGCCCTGCATCATCCACATGAGCTGTGCCGTGCCATCGACCATCGCCACATCGATCACCTGCCCCTGCCCCGAGCGAGCGGTCTCGAGTAACGCGGCCAGAATGCCCGTTACCAACAGCATACCGCCGCCGCCAAAGTCACCCACTAGATTCAGTGGCACCACCGGTCTCTCACCTCGTCGACCAATCGCGTGCAAAGCGCCGGTAATCGCTATGTAATTCAGATCGTGACCTGCGGCCTGCGCGAGCGCCCCTTGCTGACCCCAGCCGGTCATTCGCGCAAACACTAACTTGGGATTCCTGGCCCGGCACACGTCGGGGCCAATGCCTAGCTTTTCGCAAACGCCAGGCCGGTAGGGATCGATTAAGGCATCCGCCCGCTCGATCAATTTCATGAGCGCCTCGAGGCCCGCCGGTTGCTTGAGATCTAAGATTACCGACTTCTTGTTGCGGCCGCTGATCGGTTCAGCCAGCTTGGGATCCATCGCACCGGGACGCTCGATGCGAATGACCTCGGCACCCATATCGGCCAACATCATCCCCCCCATCGGGCCGGGACCAATACCTGCAAGCTCGATTATTGTGATGCCACTTAAGGTACCCATAAATTGACCGCCTCAGAAATTACGCTGGTTAAAGGGCTCGTATTGATCACCCAAACAATACCGGCCAATAATCAGCTTCATGATTTCAGAACTGCCAGCATAGATCGTCGCGATCTTCGCGTCGGCAGACTGTCGACTGATAGGGTATTCGTCCATAAAGCCCGCACCACCGTGGAGCTGAAGCCCCTCATCCGCTACGCGCTGCTGTAGCTCAGAGGTCTTCAGTTTCGCCATCGCAGCATCCTCAGCGCTGAGGGTGCCTTCATTGAAAGCCAGCGCCGCTTGATCGACGTAGCACTGTGCAATGTCCAGTTCGGCGCGAAGGTCCGCCATTTTAAACTGTGTGTTCTGCATGGCAGCTAGCGGCTTGCCAAACACCTCACGCTCTTGCACGAAGGTCGCCGTCAAATCCCAAGACAACTGTGCGGCCGCCAAATAACCCATCGCCCCTAACAAACGCTCTTCTGCCAGTCCGCTCATCAAGTAATAGAAGCCCTGATGCGCTTCACCTAGAACATTGGACTTAGGCACCCTGACATCGTTAAAAAATAACTCCGCAGTATCTTGCGCTTTCAGCCCCAACTTTTTCAAGTTACGGCCTCGCTCAAATCCCTCCCAGCTGGACTCCACTAAGAACAAAGTCATTGCGTGCGGATTATTTTGTGGATCTGTTTTCGCCGCCACGACCACCAGATCACAGTTAATGCCATTAGAAATATAGGTCTTCTGGCCATTGAGCAACCAATGATCGTCTTGCTCGGTCGCGTGCGTTCGCATACCCGCTAAATTACTACCCGCATCGGGCTCGGTCATCGCCACGGCTAAAATAATATCCCCCGACACGGCGCCGGGTATATAGCGTTGCATTTGCTCCTCTGTACCAAACCGAGTGATGTATGGCGCAACAATTCTACTGTGCAAGGAACCAAACCAGTCACCGCATCGCGCGTAGGCAAGCTCCTCAATAATGACTTGCTCCCAGCGAATGTCATAATCATCAAGACCGCCAAAGCGCTCTTCTGGCCAGACCATCAAGAACCCTTTCTCACCAGCAGCCTTGAAGATCTCCCGATCGACAATGCCTTGGTCTCGAAAGCGCTCCATCTCAGGAACGACTTCCTCCGCGAGAAAACGTCGGTACGCCTCTCGGAACATTTTTTGCTCTTCAGTAAACTGCCTAGTGAGCATTTGGGCTCCTTATCACTCTAAAAGGTTGTCAAAATCCAGCCACGGCCGTGGCTGGGAAACAATGAATGCGCAATCTGCTATCGCTACAAAAACGCTCAATCAGCGGAGTTAGGATCGAGCACCTCTTGTAACTCGCGCTTCAAAAACTTGCCGTTTGCATTTCTCGGCAAGGGCTCGGCCAAAAACCAAATATACTTGGGTACCTTGAACGCGGCTAGACGGGTTCCCATGTGCTCTCGCAAGCCAGGCGCGTCTAGCATCGCAGCAGGCTTCAGATGCACCGCGACACCGACTTCCTCACCCAATCGATCATCTGGTACCGCAAAAGCAACCCCCTCCAGCACGGCGGGATGGGTATATAGCGCGCTCTCTACCTCCGCGCCGTAAATATTCTCACCGCCGCGTAAAATCATGTCTTTGGCGCGGTCTACAAGATAGAGAAAACCGTCCTCGTCAAAGTAGCCAATATCTCCAGTATGTAACCAGCCATCAACAATCGTCTCAGACGTTGCCTCCGGACGATTCAGATAGCCCTTGATTACCGGAGCGCCCTTAACGCAGAGCTCACCCTTCTCTCCATGAGGCAATGACTCACCCGCCTCATTGACAATCTTGCCCTCTAACGTTGGCACTAAAGGCCCGCAACTTGCCGGACGCGCCACAAATAAGTCACCCGTCGTATAACTCGCAATGCCACACACCTCGGTCATGCCATAACCCTGCGCAGGCTTGGCTCGCTCAGTCTTCTCGACGACCTTACTCGGTAAGTCAGGATGCATCGCGGCACCCCCACCCCCTAGGGAATTCAAACTGGAGGTGTCGTACTCGTGAAAATCAGGATGCGCAAGCAGCTCACGTGTCATCATAGGCACCGCGCTGAGCGTATTGACCGCCTCGCGCTCGATCAGCTTTAAGGCCGCTTCGGTATCCCACTTGTACATCAGCACAAGCTTTCCGCCACCAATCGTTCCACCCTGCATCACACAGTTATTCGCCGTAACATGAAATAACGGCGTGGCCACCAGTGATGTGGGCGCTGGCGCTGACACCGGCGCCGCAACCATTTGATCTCGATTTAATGCTTGAGCGGTAGCAAATATTTGCCCCATTGCCGCCACGTTGAGCACATTATGCACGCAGCCTCGGTGGGTTAACTGAGCGCCTTTGGGACGACCGGTGGTGCCTGATGTATAAAAGATACAGGCATCGTCATCGGGGTCGATGGGGCTCGTCACGAGGGCGCCTTCGACGCTTACCACGTCGCGCCACTGCGTTGCGGGCACAGGTGGCGCATCGTCTCTCACAGCCACCACCTCAATCTGATCAAAACGGTCCGCGATTTGCGCAAACACCCCTAGTCGACGGTCATCTGCGATTAATAATCGAGGCTCTGAATCCTCCAGCGCGTAGGCCATTTCGTCAGCAACCCACCAAGCATTCATACCGACCACGACGGCGCCAGTAGCAATCACTCCCCAATAAGCCACTATCCACTCTGGATAGTTACGCATCGCAATAGCGACCCGGTCACCTGAGCCAATGCCTTGCGATGCGAGCCAAGCAGAGAAATTCGCCACAAGCTGACCCGCTTCCGCATAGGTCAAACGCTCATCGCCGTAGACGATGTATTCCTTATCGCCATGCCCCTGCCCAAGCTGCCAAAGATCGCGAAGTGAGCCCGGCGCGTGCCGATAGGCTTTGAGCGTGCACCCGCCTAGTTCGATCGTAGTGAGCTCAAGAAACGCGTCGGGTGCGGTAACCATTTCCACCGCCTTCCGATAATTGTCGATAGCCTGCCCCATACCTTTTGCGCCCCCTTTAGCGCCGAGCGTGATGTGCTCTTAAAGTTGAATTGCTAAGCCTTCGCAAGATACCCTAACGACCTCGCGGCAACCAGTTTACAACATCAGTATTTTGGCATGTATCATGTCAATTGCACGATCAGGTCCATGAAGCGATCCCAACACCTGCGATCCAACTCACCACTATCGTCCCGCCAAAAAAGGAACCCCATGAGCGCACAAGAGCTAGACCTAGAAACCCTTGACCCCTGGTTGCGAGACAAAGTGCCCTCGTTTGATGGCGAGTTGTCCGCCGAAAAATTCGCGGGCGGACAGTCCAACCCCACTTTCAAGCTGACTGCCGGCGCACATCACTACGTCCTGCGCCGCAAACCGCCAGGAGAGCTACTCGCGTCAGCGCATGCGGTAGATCGAGAGTTCCGCGTGCTCGATGCGCTCGCGAAGACAGACGTTCCGGTACCTAAAGTCGTTGCACTATGCGAGGACGAGAGCGTCATTGGCTCTATGTTTTATGTCATGGAACATTTGGAAGGCCGTATCTTTTGGGATCCCACCGTGCCAGAGGTAAGTGACGCCGATCGCGCCGCCATCTATGACGAAATGAATCGCGTCCTCGCCGCACTGCACTCAGTCGACGTCGATGCAGTCGGCCTCAGCGATTATGGCAAGCCTGGGAACTACTACGCGCGTCAAATCGGACGTTGGACAAAGCAGTACCGGGCCTCAGAGACAGAACCAGTCGCCGAGATGGAAGCTCTCATCTCTTGGCTCCCTAACAATATCCCCGAAGGGGAAGAGACCGTTGCGCTGGTGCACGGTGATTATCGACTAGACAATATGATTTTCCATCCTACTGAGCCCAAGATTATCGGCATTCTCGACTGGGAACTGTCAACACTAGGGGACCCCCTTGCCGACCTTGCCTATCAGTTGATGGCGTGGCAGTTTCCAAGGCAGGGAGGTATTGTGGGGCTTGAGGGCGTAGAGCGTGGGCCTCTAATGATTCCGGCAGACGAGGCGTATATTGAAACCTACTGCCAGAGAACCGGCAGAACAGGCATCGACCACTGGCCGTTTTACATGGCGTTTTGCTTCTTTAGAATCGCCGCCATTTTGCAGGGCATTAAAAAGCGCGCTTTAATCGGGACAGCATCTAGCGCTGAGGCAGATAGCCGCGCGGTGATGGTCGGACCGCTCGCCGCGCTCGGTGCCGGTTACATCAATCAAGACGGGTAAGACTGTGGCCCAGGGACGTGCATTGACGCCTCAAGCCTCAGGCGGGCGCTTATGCTAGAGCGCCACGTCGACCGATGCTGGCACCCTTGACGGCGACGTTACCACTCCTTTGCCCCTGCTTATTACGATTGGCTTGGCTCCTAGACCGAGCAGCACCCGACTCAGCTTTTAACGCCTTCATCTGAACCGCGGTGGGTGGCGGGCGTCGGCGGGAGCTTTTAGGTCGCCGGTAGGTGCCAGGCGCCGGCCTCAAATCACCGTACTCGAAGCGGTGTAGGATTTCCTCGAGGGTCCTTGAGATCAGCGTGCATTGCCTGATGGACTCGATACGACTGTAGGCGGCTCGCTCCCCTTCTCTCACCAGCGCTCGCAATTCCTGCTTACTCGGTTGCGTGATTAGTTGTATTGGATTCTGAAAACGAAACTTGGGTACGATATTAATATCGCCGGAATATTCTTGGTCAAGCAGTGCATAAACTCCGTGCATCATCATATTGAATTTAGGCCAGTTATCGCCATATTTTTTCGCGACGCCACGGTAAAAATTGAGCATCTCACGGCCAATGCCCATACCGAGCGACGTCGCGGCTTGTCGCAATGGTCTCGCCTTATCGTCGCGGGGCAAAAAAGCCCGGGCGATGGGATTGACCATACTGACAATGTAGTGATTAGTGGAAAATAGTCGGGACAGCCTCTTTGCCGGCAAATCGTCTGCTACTGAGCCATCGACCCACCGTCGCGCCGGCAGATACGGCTGCGCCTCTCCATGCTCGTTCTTCGCCTCTAACATCACAGACGGGAATACGCCGGGTATCGCGCAAGAAGCCATTGCCGCCGAGCGGAGGTAGACATTCGGAGACGACACGGCATTGAGCAATCGGGAGCGCTGATGCGGCTCCGCAGGCGCTACCGTAATACTGACTTGCCTGCCGGTTTTGGCATAGGCCTCTGCGAAAGTAAGATTGGGAATGGTAGCGGCGATGAGCTGAGCTGTATCTTCAGCAGTAAAGCGCCCACCCTTGCCGGCGAACCATCGTCGTATGAAGTTCTTGGTGTCAGTGCCCCCAGTTTCCATCAGCCCAATCAGGTCGGCATCTTTCATTTCTTCATCGCTATAAGCGGCCAATGCAGCCGCCACAATAGACCCGGCGCTGGAGCCCGACACCACACGAGGCAGCAGCCCATGGCGTAACAATTCGCCCACCACGCCTAAGTGCAAAAATCCGAGCACGCCTCCACCACTAAGCATTAACGCCGAACGCCCGTAGCACACGTTACTGCGATAAAAGAAATCTAGCTTCTGCTGCGTCGGGATCACGTCATCAGGCAACTCTGCGATCAAACGCAACGTCTCGTCGATCTCAGTGATGTACTGCTCAACGAGTGTTTTAGTGCCCGCTTTTGCCCGACGGTACAAAATACTTTTGCCCATACCGCCCATGTTGCCGTGTATTCCCTCGTTGAGTGAATACAAAAGGCCTGTCCAGTCCTTTTTTTTGCGAAATTTGCGGAGACGGTCCAAGCGATAGCGGATCTGCGCATGGTCATAAAGACTCGAGGCTTCCTCCTCTCGCCACTCGGACATGCCCGTTAAATCGTCGTGGGCCTGAGCCGCTAGCTGCCAGTCCTGATAAGACTCAGCAGAATCCATTGCTTGCTCAAGTTCGCGTAGCTCAGTCTTGACAGTCACGTACCACTCCCCTCGTTCTCTGCCGCTGTGCGGAGGGCCTAGCATAGAGCCTAGCTTCCGCGCATGCCAGCTTGACAGCCACAAAAAAGCGTAGATGGATTGATTAGGCTGCCGTATACGACTCTAGCAAGTGTCGCTTGTACAGTTTTCCATTATCCATTCTGGGGAGCTGCTCCAAAAAATCAATCGTCTTGGGTACCTTGATACTGGAGAGTCGATCCCGCATCCACTCAGTCAACTCTGCAGCGGTTTGCTCCGTCGCATCGGCCCAGTCGACCGGCTGGACAACTGCTGTCACCACCTCCCCATACTCAGGATGTGGCACGCCAAACACTGCGGCATCGGCGACTTTATAGTGGGACACCAACAGCCCCTCTATTTCCGCGGGATAAACATTGACACCTCCCGTAATGATGGTGAAGTTTTTCCGGTCTGTGAGATAGAGAAACCCCTCCTCATCGAGATAGCCCATGTCTCCAGTCGTTGCCCAGCCTTGGTCATTAAAGGCCTCTCGGGTCTTTTCGGGCTCATCAAAATATTCAAACGGTCGGCTATCGGCGAAGTAAATTTCACCGACCTCGCCAACCGGCAATACAGCGCCATCCTCGCCGACAATCCGCGGGTCTCCGAATAGAGGCCGACCGACTGATCCTTTGTGAGTGAGCCACGCAGCAGAATCAATAATGGTAAAGCCAATAGACTCGCTCGCAGCGTAATACTCAACGATGACCTGACCCCACCAGTCAATCATTTGCTCTTTGATGTCGATCGGGCATGGCGCTGCCGCATGAATAGCCACTTTCATAGAGCTGAGGTCGTAACCAGAGCGGCTCTCCACTGGCAATTTGAGCATGCGCACGAACATAATAGGCACCCACTGACTGTGGGTAATCTGATACTGCTCTATGAGCGCCAAAGACCGCTCGGGATCAAACTGCTCCATGATCACAGAGGTTCCCCCGAGGCCAAGGACCATTAAGTTGTAGTGCAGCGGCGCGGCGTGATAGAGCGGCGCAGGCGACAAGTAAACCGTTTCTTTATCGAAACCAAAAAAGGCACCAATGCTACCGGCAAGTGGATGTGGCGCCTGAATACTCTCCGAATGAGGCTGCCAAAATACGCCCTTTGGTTTACCGGTCGTCCCTGACGAGTACAACATGGGCGCACCCAAACACTCGTCCTCAATGGCGGTTTCTGGGCACTCATCCAACAACGCATCCAGTGGATCAAAGCCCTCGATGTTGCCCCCTACAGAGAGACACCGCACTAATCCAGCCGCGCTACGCGATGCCTCCGATGCTACGGCAGCCAGACTACATGACGCGATAAAGACCTTAGCCCGACAGTTATTGATGATATAGGCCGTCTCATCTTTCTTAAGGTGGGTACTGATGGGCGTAAAAATAATCCCGGCACGGTTGGCCGCCTGCGCAACCTGCAGAAACTCAGGACAGTTTTTAAGCATCATGGCAATATGATCGCCAGGCTTTAGCCCCTGCGAGCGCAATAGGTGTGCAATTTGGTTGGAACGACGATCCAGTTGCCCATAAGACACCGTCTCGCCCGAGTTGGCCATAATGTAAGCCGCTCGATCTGGCGTCTCGGTGGCATAAGTTGAAAAATGCGTCATGGCTGCCTCTATTTCGGATTATCATTCCCCGTAACTATACAAGTTCATACTGGAGATGGTAGTGACCAGAGACTGTGAATCGGGGCTCGATATCAGGCGTCTCTGCCGCACAGGAGGTCTAGTCGAACCGACATCAGGGCGTGCACCCGGATACGTTCAGTGTAACGTCGTCATGATGCCCGCCGATTCAGCACACTACTTTCAGGAGTTCTGTGAGCACAACCCTCGCCCCTGCCCGCTGCTCGCAATGAGCGACGCACCCGGCTCTGTTACGTTGTCGGCGCTTGGAACAGATATCGATATTCGCACGGACCTTCCGCGCTATCGAATTTGGCGGGACGGTGTACTTACAGAGCGCTGTGACGATGTTGCACACGTTTGGAAAGATGACTGGATCGCCTTTGCGCTTGGCTGTTCATTCTCTTTTGAAGAGGCACTCATCGATGCGGGCATCGAGATTCGCAACATCAGTGAAGGCGTCAACGTCCCGATGTATCGCACCAACATTCCCTGCGCCTCAGCGGGACCGTTTTCCGGGAATATGGTGGTCAGCATGCGCCCCATGCCGGCGGTCAACATTATTGAGGCGATCCAAATCTGCGCTCGATTTCCCTCCGTTCATGGTGCCCCCATCCATATAGGTGACCCTGCCCACCTCGGCATTGAGGATCTCAGTCGCCCTGATTTTGGCGATGCCGTGACCCTGTACCCAGCCGATATGCCTGCCTTCTGGGCCTGCGGCGTGACGCCTCAAGTCGCACTCGAGGCCGCCAAATTGCCCTTGGCAGTTACCCATGAACCCGGCCACATGCTGGTGACCGACCTTAAAAATACGGACTTGGCGATATCATGATGAACCAACCACTCACTTTGAACTGCGACATGGGAGAAAGCTTTGGCCCATGGAAGATGGGAAACGATGACGGGATTATGCCTTTGATTGATGCCGCTAATATTGCCTGCGGTGGGCATGCCGGCGATCCCAGCACCATGCGTCAGTGCGTCGCATTAGCACGCAAACACGACACGGAAATTGGTGCGCACGTCGCTTACCCCGACAAGGAGGGCTTTGGCCGCCGAGCAATGGACATCCGCGGACAAGCCCTCATCGATTTGGTTCACTATCAGGTCGGCGCACTCGACGGTATTGCTCGCGCACAGAGTCGCCGCGTGACCTACATCAAACCCCATGGTGCGCTCTATCACGCCATACTCACCGACCCCGACCTCATGAATGACATCATGCGGGCAGCTGCAAGCTGGCATGCTGATTTAGAACTCGTGGTCCTTGCCACGCCGAGAGATCGCAAAACGGTCCAACTCGCCGTAGAACACGGCCTCAACTTGCGCTACGAGGCGTTCGCTGATCGCGGCTACACGACCCGAGGGCTCCTTCTGAGCCGAGACAAACCGGGTGCCGTGCTGACGCCCGAGGAGGCCGCAAAACAAGCGGTCGCCATCAACCAGAACAAGCTTAAAACGTCTAAGGGCAAGCGCATACCTGTCAATGCCGATACGTTATGCGTCCACAGCGATTCACCAGGCGCAATAAAGATGATCCGCGCCATTCGACAGGCTTTGGATCAATCGTAGATGCTATTCACCATCGGACCAGCCGGCGACACGGCGATGCGGCTGACCTTTCAAGAGCCGCCTAGCCCCCATCTGACTCACCTATTGCTACAGCTACAGCGCACTGCGCAGGCGCATTTTCTTGACGCACTCAGTGACAGCGTCGTGGGCTATACCACCCTGACGCTATTCTTTATGCCACTGCGCCTGCAACGTGACCAGGTGAGTGCGTGGCTGGAAAAAACGGCCCGCTCGCTCAGCGACTCGAAACAGGTCGAGGCCACATCCAACAAAGAGGCCGTGGTACTCCCGGTTTTTTATGATCCAGCTGTGGCGCCGGACTTGACGTCTGTGGCTGACGACCTTGGCATGACCGTTGACGCGCTCATCACCGTGCACAGCGCAACCCTGTACTTCGCCTATGCCACCGGATTTGCCCCCGGATTTTGCTATCTCGGCACACTAGATCCTCGTCTGAAAACACAGCGGCTGAGCACCCCTCGACTGCGTGTGCCCGCAGGCGCTGTTGCCATCGCGGATCAACAAACCGCCGTTTACCCCTGTGAATCGCCCGGTGGGTGGCGGATCATTGGCGCATGCCCTGTGACACTGTTTGATATTACCGCCACCCCCGCTAGCACGTTGGCTGTGGGAGATTCAGTGCGCTTTGAGGCCATCGATGAACAAACATATTGTTCGCTAGGTGGGCAGTTATGAAAACACTGACGCTCGCTAAGGCAGGTATCGCTTCCACGATTCAAGACGGAGGACGACTGGGCACACTGCAGGCCGGCATTGCCCCAGCAGGGGCCATGGATCCTCTGGCATTGAAAGCCGGGCAGTATTGCCTCGGACACCGCGCTGGAGAGGCCGCTATCGAGATCGCATATGGCAACATCAGGGCAACGTCGTCGCACGACTGTTCTCTGGTCGTCACCGGCGCACCGGCGACGGTCCTGATTGATAACGAGCCTGCACCCACGCAGTGCATACATACGTTGCGCGCTGGTCAAACACTGACAATTGGTCCGCCCTCAGAGGGTGTCTATAGCTACCTACACGTCTCCGGAGGATTTAATACTGACCTGGTTTTTGCCAGTCGCAGCACCTCGCCGAGAGAAGGCATCGGCGGATTACACGGCGGCTACCTGCGAGACCAAGACGTTATCCCCCTTAGCGACGGGGCGTCAGTCAGCGACACCTATCGCGCAGATCCAGGTCTGTGCAAAATCGCACAGCGAGCGGTTTTGACACTTCGCTACGTGCCGGGTTACCAATACGATGAGCTGGCCCCTGCCCTCATTCAACGCCTTAACGAGGATCATTTTGAAGTGACCGCGAAAGCCAATCGAATGGGCGTCACCCTCAATGGCCCTCTGTTACAGACCGGTGTAGAGTCGCTACTGTCAGAGGCGACCTGTCAGGGCGCTATTCAAATACCACCGGATGGAAACCCTATTGTTCTCATGAAAGATCGACAAACAATGGGTGGCTACCCCATTCCTGGGGCGGTCATTGAGAGCGACTGTGCTCGCCTTGCTCAAGCACGGCCAGGCCAAAGAATCCGTTTCGCCGCCTGCACTCCGCAGGAGGCCGATAACATCAGGTGGCTGGAGCATCATTATGTTGAGACGCGACTGCGGTGAGAGAAGAAACTACCCTCGCTGTTTCAGCCGCGCTCGAAACGCTTTTGGTAGCGCATAATCACCGAGGCATGCGGGACATACGAGCAGCATTACAGCCAGGCTATTTACTGCGGGCTGCGCACACCATTAGGCAGTGCAGAGGGCGGGTCTATATCTTAACGGGATTCCCCGTCGCCGGCACATTTGAAACTGATGGTCCCGCCGGCGCGATGGCCTTGTACCAGCTGCTAGCAGAACGTGGCGCCCAGCCAACGATTCTGTCCGACAAATCCATTACCGATGTTTTATCCCCCCGCTTCCGTTGCATTGAGCTCGCCACCGGCACTCGTAGCGAGGTGACTAGCGCGGTCGCCTCGCTCTATCAACAGGCGGCACCTGACGTGGTGATTAGCATTGAACGCCCGGGGGCTGCCGCGGATGGGCATTGTTACAACATGGCAGGCGAGAATATATCGACCCTTTGCAGCGCCACCGAGCCCTACCTTGAACTTGCCGCCTGCCCTACAATAGCAATCGGAGACGGGGGCAACGAGTTAGGGATGGGTAAGGCGCAAACAGCCCTCGCCGCACTCAATATCAGGGCCGCTACTAGCGATTGCGATGAATTAATTGTGGCAGATGTGTCGAATTGGGCTGCGTACGCCCTTCATGTCTTTATTCAGTGGCTTGATAACAGGCCCGGCTCTATAGCGCTCGACATTCATCAGCAGCTGGCCCACCTTATTGCACTCGGTGCGGTGGACGGTGTCACGGGACTGCCCTCCCCAACGGAAGACGGATTTCCGGCCAATGCGGGATCCCACTTTCTGGAAGAAGCCAATACCATTCTGACAAGGGTGGCTGCGACATGACGATTGCTTATCTCAATGGCGACTTTATCCCGCTGGCCGAAGCGCGCATCTCACCGATGGACAGAGGCTTTTTATTTGGCGATGGCGTGTATGAGGTCATTCCCAGTTATCAAGGCCAGTTTGTGGCGCTCGATTATCATCTGGAGCGATTAAGAAACTCGCTTGAGGGCATTCATCTCTCCATCAGCCAATCCGATGAGCAACTCGTCGCCTTACTGGCAGCACTGTGCCGACAAAATGGTGGCGGTGATCAAGGGGTGTACCTGCAAATCACACGAGGTGTCGCAGCTAAACGACAGCATGCGTTTCCCTCAGAGATTGCCCCTACGATATTTGCCTACCCTTTTCCCATCGCGCCACCTTCAGATGGCACACTCGACAATGCGACATGCTTTAGTGCTGTCACCCAAACCGATAAAAGATGGGCGCGCTGCCATATTAAATCGACTGCGCTCCTCGGTAACGTGTTGCATATGATGGAGGCCGTAGATGGCGGTGCTCAAGAAGTTTTGTTATTCAACGAACAAGACGAGCTCACTGAGGCGGCAGCCTGCAACGTGTTCATTGTCTCCGCGGGAAAAGTACTCACGCCAGCACTAGATCATCAAATTTTACCTGGCGTGACCCGTCGCCTGTGTCTCGACCTCTTGGCGACACACACCAACTGGCACGTCGAGATTCGTCCTGTCACGCGTATAGAAGTCTGCGGCGCAGAGGAAATCTGGCTCAGCTCGTCGACCAAAGAGCTGGCGCCAGTGATCCAGATCGATGGCCAACCAGTGGGATCTGGTAAGCCGGGTCCTTTGTGGTCTCAAGCGCAGCGGCTATTTCACTTGCACCGGTTTGATAACTGACCATGGCACGGGCAACGACACTGCATATTGATCTATCCGCGATCAGCGCTAACGTGGCCACGCTGGGAGACCGGATTGGTGCGCAGAAGCTCATGGCGGTCGTCAAGGCCAACGCCTATGGCCACGGTGCCGTTCAGGTTGCGAAACAGATCGAAACCGACGTTGATGCATTGGCTGTCGCCATTACAGAAGAGGCGGTCATTTTACGCGAAGCCGGTGTCGCCGCACCCATCTTGGTCTTAGAGGGACCGCATTCAGAAGATGAGATCGCGCTGATGGCGGAAATGGCGCTTTGGCCAACCTTGCACCACAGCGAACAACTGGCGTGGATAGAGCGGCATGCCTCTATCATGCCAGCCGTGTGGTGCAAAATCGATACCGGCATGCACCGGCTCGGCTTCTCCGTAGACACACTCCCGCAAGCGTTCAGTAGTTTGCAGGCGGCAGGCATCACCGACATTACCCTGATGTCGCACCTCGCCACGGCGGAATATCCAGAGGCCAAACTGACAAGCCTTCAGCACGCGATCTGGGCTGAGCAGCGACAGGATTGGGGAGGTGCTGTCAGCCTCCACAACTCAGCTGCGGCACGAACCCGTTCAAAAGGGGCTAGTGACTGGGCAAGACTGGGCTATGCCTTATATGGCGGGCAAATCAAAGGACTCCCAGCTGACGAGACGCTCAAACCAGCCATGCGCTTTACTACCTCGGTACTCGCAGTGCGCGATGTCAAACGAGGTGAGTCAGTTGGATATGGCGGACGCTGGGTAGCGCAGCGAGACAGCCGCATCGCAACCCTGCCGGTGGGCTACGCCGACGGCTACCCGTGGGCCGCACGAGACGGCACGCCAATTGGTATCGCCGATCAAACTGCCCCACTTGCCGGTCAAGTCTCTATGGACATGGTGACTGTCGATGTGACTGACTGTGCCCACATTGAAGTGGGCGCACCAGCAATACTGTGGGGCACACAGCCGAGCGTTGATGAGGCAGCACAACATTGCAATACGATCGGCTACGAGTTAATGACTCGTGTCACTAACCGGGTACCTCGGTGTTATCACGCTTAGCACGCCGTCACCCAAGCGCACTGCCCGGGAAAACGATAATTCGTCACGCCGCAGCAGATCGCATTGCTCGCGCTGACCTTCATCGTGACTGACACCCCGTCGCGTTTGCCGCAAAGCGGCTGTCTGGCTGCCATCGATCTAGGTAGCAACTCGTTTCACCTCATCATCACGCAGGTCGACCAAGGTCGAATACGCCCGATTCATACTCGGTCAGAACGCGTGCAATTGGGCGAAGCGGCGGACTCGGGGGAATTAACCCAGGCAGCGATAGATCGAGGACTTGCCTGTCTTGAACAATTTAAGCAGTTGCTCGACGAAACTGCTCCTCACCCCATTCGAGTTGTCGGCACCCATGCACTGCGACGGGCCAAAAACCGACGTGACTTTATTGACCCCGCAGAGGCACTTCTTGGCATACCGATTGAGGTATTGCAGGGCGAGGAAGAGGCAAGGCTCATCTACACCGGCGTCGCACATACGTTATCGGACAATCAGCGCCACCATTTAGTGATCGATGTCGGCGGAGGCAGCACCGAATTTATCTTAGGTAGCGGCGCAAAGCCTCTCCATTTAGAAAGCCTACCGCTGGGTTGCGTATCTTATGGTGAAACCTTTTTTTCAGGGGGCGAAATCACCGCAGCTCGTTTCGATGCCGCTTGTCATCAAGCCACGCAAGAGGTCTCGGCACTCTATCCACGCTTCAGCCAGAACCCTTGGCAAGAGACGATTGGCGCATCGGGGACGCTCATCGCCCTCGAGAGAATCATCGCCGCCGCCGGCTGGCGATCATCAGGCATCGACTTGGCATCACTGAGCGCGCTCCGACAGAAATTACTGTCCTTCCATCGCGTTGGCGATATCGATTTGGCAGGATTGAGCGCACACCGTAAAGCGGTTGTCGCTGCGGGCTTAGCCATTACACAGGGACTGTTTGAAGGGTTGCGCCTCGAAGCAATGAGTACATCAACAAGCGCCTTACGCGAGGGGGTGATCCACGACTTATTGGCGCAAAGTTTTCCTAGGCAATGACGCCTCTGTCAACAGCCAATCCCACGGTCCTCTCGGCTGACCGAGCAATTCCCGTAGCCGTCGACAAGGCGTTCGCCAGGTGCTGCGGCTGTCTAGACTGGACTAAAGTCATGGCTTCAATCATCAAATCGGTACGCAAGTGTGATCGCATTCGCTGTCATCTTCCCAGCGGGGGCACTGACCCCTCTGCGCCAACTAAGCGTCCTTTTGAACGACCTTATCGCAGTGCCCGCGACGCGCTCAGGGCCTTTCATAGGCCGACCAACGAAACGGGTTTGCTCACCTAACTACGCTTGCCTGGCATCCGTCTAGCCGACGGCCCCCACCCGGTTCTCAGAGGTCATAACCACGTTCATCGTGGAGCACAATATCGAGACCCACTGTCTCTTCCTCCTGATCAACGCGCAGAGAGACCATACGATCGACTACTCGAAGCAACAACCAACTCACGATTACGGTGTAGACAAAGGTGGCGACGATCCCGGTCAGTTGGATACTCAACTGACCAGCAATATCGCTCACGCCATCAGAAAATCCGTTTCCACTGAAGAGCCCGAGAGAGGGTGAGCAAAAAATACCTGCCATGAACAGCCCGAGCATGCCCCCCACCCCGTGCACAGGAAATACATCCAGGCTATCGTCGATTTTGAGTCGATTTTTCAAGGCAATGGTTGCGAAATAACAAATGACGCCAGCAGACAGTCCAATCACGACGGCACCTGCCGGCCCGACGGAGCCTGATGCGGGAGTAATAGTGCCCAGCCCCGCTACCATCCCGGTCACGATGCCCAGCACTGACGGCTTGCCATGCCGGATCCATTCCATGGTCATCCACGCTAACGCGCCACACGCAGCAGATAAATGGGTCACCAACATCGCCATTGCCGCACTGCTATCAGCCGCCACTGCCGATCCCGCATTAAAGCCGAACCAACCGACCCACAGCATGCCTGCGCCCGTTACCGTCATCGTGAGATTGTGCGGCGGCATTGCCGTCTGACCAAAACCCCGTCGCCCACCGAGAGACGTGGCCGCCACCAACGCAGCAGCCCCCGCTGTAATGTGCACTACCGACCCGCCTGCAAAATCTTGCAGGCCCATGGCGCCTAGCCAGCCGCCACCCCAGACCCAGTGACAGATGGGCGCATAAACCAGCAACAACCACAACGAGCTGAAAATCAGCATAGCTGAAAAGCGCATTCTCTCTGCGAACCCTCCTACAATTAAAGCAGGCGTGATCACAGCAAACGTGAGCTGAAACATGACGAACAGCGTCTCAGGGATAGAGCCGCTCACGCTATCCATCGTCACCTTGGCCAGAAAGAGGTTCCCTAAGTCCCCGATCCACGGTCCCTGTTCGACGCCGGACGAGCCAAACGCTAGGGTATATCCAATGACGAACCATAAAACCGACATCAATGCGGTGAGCGCAAAGCACTGCATTAACACCGACAAAGCATTTTTCACCCGAACAAGACCCGCATAAAAAAGCGATAACCCAGGGAGGGTCATGAATAACACCAACGCCGTCGACGTCAGCATCCAAGCCGTGTCGGCGCCTGAGATGCTCTCCGCCATCGCGGGTGCACTGATCACAGCAGGCAGCGCAAATGTTGTGAGTCTCAGTGAGTTTTTAATCGGATTTATCGTCATGAGGGCCGCTACCTTGGTAAAGAAAGCCTGATTTTGCCACACGCGAACCACTAAACCCAAACGCCAAATACGCCGGTGATTGTGATTATCGTCACTGGGACTTACTCTCTCGCCTGACCCAAACGGAAATATCAACTATGTCACGACCCGTTGCGCTACTGATCACCTTGCTTGCCCTGTCATCACACAACGCCGCCGATGCCGGAATGCGCAACATCATCCTGATAATTGGCGACGGCTTCGACGATCAACATGTCACTATGGGTCGAAATTACCTTGCGGGAATGAGTGGCAAACTAAGGGTAGACGACCTGCCCTTTAGAGCATCAGTGCAGATTGAAACGGTCACCGGGTCCGGCACACCCAGCTACGTTGCCGACTCTGCCAATACGGCTACCTCGCTAGCCACAGGAACGATCACCAGCATCGGGCGTATTGCGACTGACATCGACGACCATGACGTGACGACCATCGGAGAACGGGCTATTGCTGCCGGCTTTAAAGTCGGGCTTGTCACGACCTCCTCGCTCACCGATGCGACGCCCGCGTCTTTTCTGACTCATGTCTCCGCACGCAGCTGTGAGGGTCCTGAAGAGGTGTTAGGCAGCACCTATTACGGCATACCACAGCCAGCGTGCCTTGCTGACGCCAGAGATAATGATGGTCCAGGCTCGATCATAGAGCAGCTTGTGAGCAGCGGTGCGTCGGTCCTGCTGGGTGGCGGACGCAAATTCATGAACCAGACGACCATCGATAATGAAACGGTTTCTGCGATGGCCGCGCGCTACCGTTTTCGGATTGTGACTACCGCGGGAGAACTGACTAGCGCCGACTTAGCGCAACCACTCATCGGCGTGTTTAGCGAGGAGACGCTAGCAGTTCGCTGGCAGGGCACGGACGGACGGACTGCCGAAGCGACCGAGACTGGCTGGCTGCACAACTTGTCGGATTATCTTGGCGACACCAAAGAACCCGATGTGATGGATTGTGAGCCGAATCCAGAGTACGGCGACACACCCTCTCTCGCGCTGATGACCGAAACCGCACTGGAACAACTATCGTCTGATAACGACCAAGGCTTCTTTCTCATGATTGAATCCGCCTCTATCGACAAGCAGAGCCACAAGCGTGATCCCTGTGGGTCAATTGGCGAGATAGCGCAACTTGAGGAGGCGCTGGATCTAGCGCAGACCTTTGCCAACAAGCATCCCGATACTCTGATCATTGTGACTGCCGATCACGCCCAAGCAGCGCAAATACTCCCCGAGCCCACCTTGTACAGCCGCTACCCTATCCCTATTTATTCTCCGGGCCTGACAGCGCGCATCAACACACCTGAAGGGGGTCTGATGCGCATTAACTACGCCACGAATAATGGGTTTAGCGAAGAACATACCGGTGCCAACGTCCCTTTGTTTGCCAACGAAGTGGGAGCCAGACGGCTTCGATCCTTTCTTCGGCAACGCGAAGTTCACGATGCGATGAGCTTGTTCTTACTGGGACCCGCCGCCCCCCCTCAAAACACACCGCCGGCGTCACGCTAATCAGCGCGGTCACATATTGATCCAAGAATTCAGTGCGGTCAGACGAAAAATCGTACCGCTACTGTCTAAAATGACACTATCAACCAAGATGTCTCTCACCGCTACCTGCCCTGCCCGTTCGCCGACCTTCAATCGCTGACCATTGAGTGTCACGGTAGCGGAGCCATCGGCCTGAAAGTTGTGTGCAGAGTAGATTAGTGTCGGAATGCCGTCTTTTTGCTGCTGCGACAGATTTTCAATCATCGTTGCCGCGTGTGGGACTAAGGTCCTGTCACCCATCGCCCAGGCAGCTTGCGCGATGGCTTTTTCCAGGTCGATAGGCGGCGCGATTGAGCCACGATCAGCGGCCTCACTCGGCGCATTTTCGGTATCGGTTAACTGAGTGGCCACAGACTCGCTCGCCTCGACGTCTGCGGATCCGCCGGCAGCAGACTGCGAATCGGACCACATTTGAGCATTGAGTTCAGCAACTGCTGCCGCGGCCTCGGTAGGTGTGGTCTCGACGCGACGCGAAGACGACGACGCCTCCAAGGGCGCAACATTGATTCGACGCTTCGCCGGATCGGCTATTGATAGCGAATCTACCTGACCGTTGCGCACTTGACCCGCACTCGACGGATTGAGTCTCATAGGTTCATCATCCGCAGCGGGTAAGCGCTCCCGACCACCGGCCGTTGATTGCAGTGCTGATGCTGATGGCCTCAATGCCAGCTCGTCATGGGGCGATAACAGCAAAAACCATGTCACCACTCCTGCGCCGAGCAGCGCCCCCCCTATCAACGCCGCCACAATCGGCCGCGGCCCAACAGCACCCTGATGGGCGTCGGTCGGCGCATAAGCAATGGGTGACTCGGCCTGCTCTGAACGTTTTAAGGCATCAAGAATCAGCGACATGAACCCACTCCAAAGCGCTCGACGGCGCGGCGCAGTGCCTCGCCAGCGGTTAAGCCACCACCGACTTTGTCGTTCAATGCTTGCAGCGTCCTAACACCGATCACACCATCGACTCTAAGCCCCACCGCAGACTGAAACACTTTCACGCGTGTCTCCAGCGCTTCTGTAAAAGTGGTCAGTGGTGGCGCAGGCAAACCATCTAGGCGTGCAAATTCACCAACAACATGCGCCACCACTGAACCTCGATCACCGATCCGCAGCGGTCCCGTCCAGCCCGGAGGGCTCTCCCAAAAATAACGAAAGCGCCCTTGCCAGTGATCAGCCACCGTTGCCAGCGAGACATCGCAAACCACCTCGCCAGTCAAGAGGGTGGCCACGTCTTCCTTGACCGCCAGCAGGACCGTCGCAGCTGCAAAGCGATTCCGGCGCTGTAAATCAAGCACCACAGGGCGATTCAGTTCCAACACCGCATCCCAGGTATCGCTGGCGGCGGATTCGCAACGCAACATAGAGGCGCTGATCTCATCGCACACGCTGCGGGGCATCGGCGCGTCACGCCACAAGGACCACAGCGCCGACTCCGCGGCCTCGGGGGACACCAACCAATCAGTCGTAAGCTTTGCCGGTGACACACTGGCGATCTCAGACTCCATGGCGTCAGCTGACGGGGGCTCAACGACCCTAGCCGCCTCACCAACCGTAACCGGCGGGCTCATAAAGACGTTAGCAGCGAGCAGCCCCGCCAAAATGACACTCAAAACAGCGAATGCTAGCGCTACGTGTCGAGCATTCCCGGTGCGGAGGTTCCCAAGCGGCTGTGTTGTTGGCGACGCGCCTCCACCGAATACCTCTCTCGCCGCCTGACGAACGATCGCTGCGGACACTATCGGTTCATTTCGTCCGTAGGCGCCCATCAACGCCCGATCACACAGCAGGTTGATCAACCTGGGAATGCCGCCCGTGAGTTTGACAATCTGCCGCAACGCTGACGGCGTGAAAAGGGAGCGATCGCCTGTTAATCCAGAGATCGAGAGTCGGTGGCGGACATAGTTTTGCGTCTCTTGTGGGTCCAGCGCCGTCAGCTTGTAGCGCGCTGTGATTCGCTGATTCAGCTGTCTGAGTTCGGGCCGCGCGAGCATAGACTCCAGCTCTGGCTGTCCAGTCAAAATAATTTGCAGCAGTTTTTTTTCGTCTGTCTCAAGATTCGTCAGCAACCGAATCTGTTCCAATACGTCAAAATCAAGATGCTGCGCCTCATCGATCATCAACACTGTCTGACGACCCCTGCCGTGATTGGCGAGTAAAAACTGATGGAGCGCGTCGGTCAGCATCTTCAGGCTCTGCGTCTCAGACGGATAGCCAATTTCGAGCTCATCACAAACGCTCGCTAACAACTCAATGGCGCTCAAGGCTGGATTGAGCACAATGGCGATATCCGTGTTTGTGGGCAGCTGCTCCAACAAACAACGATTTAGGGTGGTTTTCCCTGTGCCGACCTCACCGGTCAACAGTACGAATCCTCCGCCACTCCCCACACCGTAGAGAAGATGCGCTAACGCCTCACGATGACGATGACTCATAAACAGATAACGCGGATTAACAGCGATTGAGAATGGTTGCTCGGTCAGTCCGAAAAAGGGGTGATACATATGCGACGGTTAGCTCCACTAGCGTCCATAGTTGCAACGGCACATATTGACAATTACAGTGCCGTTTGTTTTTTTCAGGTCATTACCTAACTTTCACTTCAAGCCGTCGCCGCCAGAACCTATCCAGTGGGCGCTTGCGGCATGACAGAAGGGTAGTTGGCAACCGACTTGACCCAGGGCGATCCCAGCGGCGCCAACCGATTCATTACAGGAGATATGCTCAATGTCATTACCACCTTCCCTGCAGAACGCGCTTCGACTCCCTGTCGTCGGCTCACCACTTTTTATCATTTCCAATCCTGATCTTGTCATCGCTCAGTGTAAAGCAGGAATCATCGGCTCCTTTCCCGCGCTGAACGCAAGACCAGAACCGGTTTTGGAAGAGTGGCTGGAGCGGATCACGTCAGAGCTCGCGGACTATGACGCGGCGAATCCCGACGCGCCCTCGGCGCCCTTTGCAGTCAACCAGATTGTGCATGGCTCTAACGCGCGGCTCAAACATGACATGGATATGTGTGTGAAGTATGAAGTCCCGATCGTCATCACCTCGCTCGGCGCCAAGGAGTGGGTCAACGACATGGTGCATAGCTACGGCGGTATCGTTCTGCACGATGTGATCAACAATCGGTTCTCAAAAAAAGCGATTGAAAAAGGGGCTGACGGACTGATTGCGGTAGCCGCTGGGGCGGGAGGCCATGCTGGAACAGTCTCCCCGATGGCACTGATTCAGGAAATCCGTGAATGGTTTGATGGGCCGCTGTTGCTCTCAGGTGCCATCGCAACGGGCGATGCCGTGCTTGCGGCTCAGGCAATGGGAGCAGACTTGGCCTACATTGGGTCAGCCTTTATTGCGACCGAGGAAGCCAATGCAGAGCAAGCTTATAAGCAAGCGATCGTCGATTTTGGCGCAGATGATATCGTCTACAGTAACTTGTTCACGGGGGTCCACGGTAATTACCTCAAGCCCTCCATTGAGGCTGCAGGCCTTGATCCCAACGCCCTGCCCGAAAGCGACCCGAGCCAGATGGACTTTGGCTCCGGTGGCGATTCTGATGCCAAGGCCTGGAAAAACATCTGGGGCTGTGGCCAAGGCATTGGTGCGGTGAAAAAGTTAGGCACTACGGCCGACTATGTGGCTCAATTAACGACCGAATATGCCGACGCCAAAGCACGGATTAATAGCTTATGACAGACCCTACAAAAATCCCCCGAAGTGGCGAGGACGACTACAGTGCTGATATCGTCGAGCAGCGACAGCGCTTTATTGAAGCGCAAACCGGCACCACGCTGGAACACACCAAGCAGTTCTCTTTTGATCCTCATGAGATGGACGGCAATATCGAAAATTTTTGGGGTGTAGCACAAATCCCAATCGGCGTTGCGGGGCCGCTGCTGGTCAATGGAGAGCACGCTCAGGGTGAGTTTTACGTCCCGATGGCAACCGTCGAAGGCACCATGTTGGCATCGTATAACCGAGGCATGAAGGTCATCAAAGAGGCCGGTGGCGTGCTAACGACCGTGTCACAAGAGTCGATGCAGCGATCTCCCGTTTTTATTTTCAAGGATTCGCGTCAAGCAAGAGACTTTCAAATTTGGCTAAAAGATAACTTTGAGAGCATTAAAGCGCGCGCCGAGACCTCTACCTCGGTCGGCAAACTCCACGAGATTGAGAGTTATCATGCACACAGCATGATCTTCACCCGGTTTGACTACTCCACCGGAGACGCTGCCGGGCAAAACATGGTCAGCAGAGCCACTTTTATCGCCTGCGAATGGATTAATCAGCAACGCCCTGAAATGCTGCACTACATGTTATCGGGCAACTTTGACACGGAAAAGAAGACATCTTCTGTCAACCTGCTGAAAACGCGGGGCAGACGCGTTACCGCGGAAATTACGGTCCCCCGCGACATCCTCATGAAGCACTTACGGGTCGCCCCCGAACAAATTGCTTACGGACAACAGATCTCGACGCTGTCAGCCATTCTGACCAACTCATCGAATAATGCGAATCATCCCGCCAATGCCCTGGCGGCGCTTTATCTGGCGACGGGGCAAGATGTGGCCAACATCGGTGAGTCGAATCAGTGCACCACCTTTCAGCGAGCCACCAGCAAAGGCGACTTTTATTTTTCGATCACACTGCCCGCGCTCATCATGGCCACTTACGGTGGCGGCACGTCTTTGCCGACCCAGCGCGAGTGTTTGCGAATGTTGGGCTGCGAAGGTCAGGGAAAGGCACTCAAGCTCTGTGAAATTGCAGCCGCACTGGTGGTAGCGGGAGAACTCTCGCTATCAGCTGCGGCTCGTGTCGATAAGACCACGCGCGTCAACGAGTGGGTCGACGCTCATGAGCGCCTCGGCCGAAATCGCTGAGTCATAGGAGCCACTAATGTCGGGTATGTTGCATCGCGCCGTGTTGAAAAAAATCGGGTTATTGATCTGCCTCGTTATGGCGGCGAGCAGCGCCACAGCAGATCGCGATTCTCATATCTCGCTGCAAACACCGCTGCCACAGCCAGATTGGGAGCTGCCGGTGATTGCCAATGGCAGCGGCAGCATCTCTCATACCGACCTTCAGGGGCGCGTGACCTATCTCGATTTTTGGGCCAGTTGGTGCGGGCCTTGTCGCTTGTCTCTGCCAGCGCTGAACCGTCTGCGCAAAACGTTTCCGTCTGAAGCCTTTAATGTGGTGGCAATCAGCGTTGATTATGTCGAGGAAGATGCATTGGACTTCTTGGCGCGCTACCCGGTCGAATATCCGATTGCTATCGACACAACAGGAGACTCGGGACGCGCTTTCGCGGTAGCCGGCATGCCCTCAGGTTACCTCATCGATAAAAAAGGCATGATTCGTGAAATTCATGTTGGCTTCAGAAAGGGTGACGAGGCGATCCTCAAAGAGCGTATTGCCGCCCTTATCGAAGAATCTGAATAGTCTATAGCCCTCTGCGACAGACGCATCGTGACATCCAATCTAGCGCGACCCTCGTAGAATCGCCATGGAAACCCCAGACGTACTTTACTTTGATGGCTCTTGCCCGCTCTGCCAGCGAGAGATGTCACACCTGGCGAAAATGAAATCAGATAAATTGGTTTTGCAGGATATTCATGCACTCGAGGCCGGGACCGGCGCCCCCTCTAAAGAGGCACTGCTTAAGTCCCTTCATCTTCGGCAAGGAGACCGCTGGGTTGTGGGTATCGACGCCAACATTGCAGCCTGGCAGTACACGCGGGTTGGCATGCTCTGGAGATGGCTACGTTGGCCGCTTATTAAGCCGATCGCCTCGTGGTGCTATAGCATATGGGCGAGAAAACGCTACGACAACCGCTACAACACTGCCGATAATTGTTAGACGCTATGGACTCTCCGCTCTTGCAGCACAACGCTGAAACGCTGTCAGAAATGTCTAACAGTTGGCGCGCCCGATTAATTAATAGTCTGCCCGGTTATAAGAGCGGCATGCTGGTCGGAACTTATGAGAGCGGGTCCGCAAATCTAGCAATTATCAGCTCTCACTTTCACCTGGGTTCCAGCCCGGCCTTACTCGGCATGATCCTCAGACCCGATACCGGCAAAGGGGAGCGGCACACGCTACACAATGTGTTGAAAACCGAGTGCTGGACGCTGAACGGTTTCCGGCTCGATTCAGCTGCTCAGGCCCATCAAACTTCCGCACCCTATCCCAAAAACGTATCGGAGTTCAGTGCCTGTGGTTTCGATGTCGAATGGCGGGAGGGTATCGATGCACCCTACGTCAAATCATCCCCTCTGCAGGTGGGTTGCAAGCTCCGCGAGCACCAAGCGCTGAGCCTCAATGGCACCCATCTACTGATTGGTGAAGTGACTGCATTATATTGCTCGGCAGATGCCCAGCGCGCCGACGGCAGCCTCGATCTTGCCAAGCTGGAATTGGCCACTGTCTCTGGATTGGATACCTACTCAGCACCCGGAGAGGCGCTGCGCTTTGACTCAGCCCGCGTGGATATCCCTGTACGGCAGCAATGAGGCGGCGAAAAGGCGCTAGTTTAGTGATAGCGCTAATCCGAGTATCCTGCGTTATGCCGCCGGGTTTCACCCGTCCCACCGAATCAAAGGAGATGAAATCTATGTCCTTATCCAATGTGTTGCGCCACCTCGTAGCGATCTCTCTCATGACACTTGCGACACTCATGTCGCCGCTATCAGTCGCTGCGGAGGATGTACCCGAGCGGTCCGAGATCGCGGATCAATACAAATGGGATCTTGCTGATCTCTATGTTGATGCCAGTGCATGGGAGGCAGACAAAGCAAAATTGATTGCCCTTTTGCCCGGTATCGCAGACTTCCGAGGAAAACTGGGTCGCGATGGTAATAGCTTGCTGGCCGCCATTGAAGCCATTCAAGCCATAGAAACGATTGTTGCCAATCTGTATGTATACGCCGGGCTCAAAAATTTCGAAGACACGCGGATCTCTGATAATGCCGCGCGCTTTTCAGAAGCGCAGGGTCTTTATTCTGAGTTTCAACAAGCATTGGCCTTTTTCTCTCCCGAGTTGTTATCCATACCAGAAGCCACGCTCGATCACTATGTGGCTTCGACGCCCGGCCTCGCTCTCTACGAGCACTATCTAGATGAAACAGCACGCATGCGCGCTTACACCCTGTCAGAGGTAGAAGAAAAGTTATTGGCAATGGCGTCAGATCCACTGAGCAAATTCGATAGCGTCTTCACCGCTATCGACAGCTCTGATTTACAGTTTGGTCGCATCGTCGATGAGGCAGGTGTAGAGGTCGAGCTGACGACCTCACGATACGGTGCGTTTTTACACTCGACTGATCGGCGAGTGCGGAAAGCCGCTTGGACGCAGCTGTTCGAGGGATACCAAACACTCAATCACACCCTTGCAGCCAACTACGAAGGTCACGTCAAAAGCCGCGTATTTTTCGCGCGCGCACGTGGTTTTGACTCGCGACTGCAACAGGCCACCTATACCAATGCCATTCCTATTGAAGTCTTCAATAACTTGATTAGTACGGTGCGTGCCGGAAGCGGCCCTCTCCAACGCTATTTAAAGCTTCGGCAGCAAGCACTGGGCGTCGAACGCCTAGAAGTCTGGGATATGTACGCGCCCATCGTTGAACCGAGCTTGGCCAATATCAGCTTTGATGAAGCCAAGAATATTGTCGCTGAAGCGCTGACCCCACTGGGCGATGAGTATCTCGATATCTACTGGCAAGGCTTTGATGAGGGCTGGGTGGATGCGTTCGCCAACCGCGGCAAGCGCGGTGGCGCCTATAGCTGGGGGACCTATACGTCAAAGCCTTATTTATCGATGAACTTTGAGGGCACATTGAACAATGTCTCCACCCTCGCCCATGAATATGGTCATTCGATCCACAGTTATTTGACACGTAACACGCAGCCGCAGGTCTATGGGGACTACCGCACCTTCATCGCAGAGATCGCCTCCATGACCAATGAAGCTATTTTAATGCAGAAAATGTTGGCAGAGGCGTCTTCCGCCGCCGAGCGTGCCTACTTACTCAGCTCTTACCTAGATGAGTTTCGAGGTGGCTTTTATCGACAGGCCTCTTTCGCGGATTTTGAGGCACGCGCTCATGCCAAGGTAGAAGCGGGAGAAGCACTCACCGCGAACGTGCTCAACGCACTTTACGCGGAGGTCTTTTCAGACTACTACGGTGATGCGGTGCATACTGACGAATTAAACCAAATTGAATGGAGTCGCATCCCGCATTTCTTGCGCAGCGATAATTTTTACGTCTATCAGTACTCGACCTCTTTTGTCGCCGCCACTGCCTTAGCGAAACAAATCCTTGAAGAAGGCGAGCCCGCTCGCCAACGTTATCTCACCATGTTGAAGTCTGGCTCAAACGATTACCCCATTGAATTGCTAAAAAAAGCTGGCGTGGACATGACGTCATCTAACCCAATCAAGGCGACGGTAGCTGTGTTTGACGATTTGGTGGGTCAATTAGAGCAGGCACTGCACGATATGGAAGCGACTTCGTCCGTTGCGCACTAAGTCATCATCGATTGACTACGATAAATTGAGCCCTCAGCAAAGCGGAATTGTTACCGAGAAACCAGCCCCGATAAGGGTGAATAATGGGGCCTCAAGGCAGTATGATATTTGACGCGTGCCCCGCTGACGATAGTGGCCCAAAGATGGGGATTAGCGTCAAGGCTGTCAACAAAATGAGGTAGAGCATGTCGGCGAGAGACGAAAAGGCAGCGCTCATCGGCGACGGATCCAGCGCTCAGCGCCGGTGGAGCATGAGCAGAGCGCAGCTACTATTATTGGTGGGGCTAGCGTGCATCCTGATTGCTGGCGTGGTGGTATTGACCGGCATCTGGCCGCAAGAAGAGGAAGCCATTGCCGAGCCGGTCCCCGCCGCGCCCACAGAACCTGCCCCTCCCGTAGAGGAGCCAACCCCTAGCCTTACGCCAGAGCCGGTTTTACCGGCCGAGATCGTGCCCGCAGAGCCCACGCCAGAGCCCCTGCCCTCATTATTTGAAAGTGATGACCCTGTTCGAGATGCGCTAGCAGATATTCCACTCGGTACCGCGGGGCAGCAGTACCTCATGCCAAGCAATATCATTGAGCGTAGCGCCAGCTTGATCTATCTCACTGCGCAAGGAGACGTCCCCTATAAGCTTGTCCCGATTGCCAGGCCCAAAGTCCAGTTTCCGTTTGTCGACGATGGTATGCAGGTGGTAGCCGATCCAGATGGATTCACGCGTTATGACCCCATCACACGCTGGATAGAGCGTCTTGATGCGGCGGCGTTAGTCGATGCATTCGCTCGCTTTTTACCCTTATTTCGGGAGGCATGGGGCTTCTACGGAGAGGATCCCACCTACTTTGACCTCGCGGTGATCGAGACGCTAGACACGATCATTGCTACGCCAGAGATCGATGTCACTGAGGAGCGCCTCATTCGTAAAGAGGCGGTCTGGATTTATGAAAACCCAGCTGTCGAGTCACTCGCGCCGATGCAAAAGCAGGTCTTACGGATGGGCCCTCGGAATGCGTCAGTCGTTAAGCAAAAAGCGATCGAAGTGAGAGCCCTGTGGCTAACAACACTGGCCGAGCGTGGCTAGCAACGCTGGCCGGGCATGACTGACAAGATCGCTTATCACCAGCCGAACGCTTCGCTTGCCTTACCGTTGTCGGCGATGCGCACTACCTTATGGCGATGCCTACCCCAGCGTGACCTCGTCCGAGGTTAGCCCTTCGAACACCAGAGCCTGACACACCTCAGCGTCAAACCCACGATACTGCAAAAAACGCATTCGCTTTGCCCTCTCGCGCTGGCGGGCATCCCAGTCACCAACAATAGCGTCACCGTGATATTTTTTTTGATACACGTTGGCTGCTTCGGCATACCAGTCTATGGGCGCATCGAAGGCCGTTGCCAATGCCTCGGAGAGGTAGGCATCGATACCTTGCTGTCGAAATGTCTCATGGATGCGTCGGGGACCATATCCACGATTCACGAGTTGCCTGACGGTGGATATGGCAAAACGTTGATCGCTCAGTAGACCTTCTGTAGTCAGCGCAGTGAGCACGTCCTGAACCTGCTCGTCAGTGCAAGCTCGACCGCGGAATCGCTTACTGAGCTTGACCCGCAGCTCGTGAGAGCCGTGCTCACGCCTCGCGAGGAGATCCATGGCGGCGAGCCGAAGCTCGCCCGCTGTCACAGCCGAATTATCTTCACCAGAGACCAGCACCGATCCACCTACAGATTAGGAAGACCCTGCAGCGCTGTCGCCCACTTGCTCGACCACAGCCACTTCGACATCCTCTTTTGCCTCTGCTTCAACGACCGCGAGCGGAACACCCATCATCTGATGCCGGATCTGATCCTCGATCTCCTTGGCAAGCGCGCCATTCTCCTGGAGGAAACGCGCCGCATTGGCCTTGCCCTGACCAATCTTCTCGCCTTTGTAGGCATACCAGGCCCCTGACTTATCGATCAGATTAAGCTTGACTCCCCAATCAATCACCTCACCCATTTGATAGATACCAACGCCGTACATAATTTGAAATTCCGCCTGCTTAAACGGCGGTGAGACTTTATTTTTGACAACTTTTACGCGCGTTTCATTACCCACGACCTCATCACCGTCTTTGACCGCACCAATTCGGCGAATATCAAGGCGCACTGAGGAGTAAAATTTTAACGCGTTACCGCCGGTTGTTGTTTCTGGGCTGCCAAACATCACGCCAATTTTCATCCGAATCTGGTTGATAAAGATCACAAGACAATTGGTCTGCTTGATCGCCCCCGTCAATTTACGCATCGCCTGACTGAGCAAGCGCGCCTGCAGGCCAACGTGGGAGTCACCCATTTCGCCCTCTATCTCCGCTTTTGGCGTCAACGCGGCCACCGAATCAACCACCAAAATATCGACGGCCCCGGAGCGCACTAACATCTCCGCTACCTCTAACGCCTGCTCACCGGTATCGGGCTGCGACATAATCAAATCGTCGACCTGCACGCCCAGCTTTTCGGCATACTGTGGATCTAATGCGTGCTCCGCATCGATAAAAGCGGCAGTGCCCCCCGCTTTTTGCGCCTCAGCGATCACTTGCAGGGTGAGCGTGGTTTTACCCGACGACTCGGGGCCATAAATTTCACAAATACGACCCCTAGGCAGGCCGCCAATACCCAGTGCAATATCCAGCCCTAACGAACCTGTCGAAATCGATGGAATAGCCACTCGCTCCTGGTCACCCATGCGCATGACCGTGCCTTTACCAAACTGGCGCTCAATTTGTGACAGCGCTGCGTCCAATGCTTTCTGCTTATTCGGATCCATGCTTTGCTCCTTTTATCTCGGTCTGGTATGTCGTTTGGGATAGTGACGCTAATGCCGCTATCTCGATGTCTGCCGATATCCTTGTCGACATTGTTCTCGACCGGGGTTGCCGTCGGTCACTGTCGTCACAATCAAGTTGCCACTCATTGCGTTAACACCGCCTGCGACCCATGCCGCTCAATCTGCCTGCTCGTTACCCTTGCCTTGCCTTACCCTCACCTTACCCTCACATTACCTTCACACTGCTTTCTGAAGAAAAAGGCCAAATGAAGCTAAAACCGCGCCCTGAAAAGTACTGTATATATAATCAGCTTTTTTTAAGACGAATGCAATGGAGTTTAGCGATCAATTTCAGCAAAAGTAGTGTCGCGACAGTCCACATGTCGCCTTAAGCGACAGTTAATGTCGCTTCACCGCCAGGCAGAAGGCCAGCTTACAGAAACGCATCGCCCCCATTCGGACTCAGACACTGACCCCGAAAATGGCCCGCAGCATCGCTGGCAAGGAAAAGGTATGCGCCGACAATATCGTCCACCTCAGCGATCCTCCCCGCGGGAATATTGAGGCGAATCCCCTCCAACATGTCCTCGGGAACATCCGCGAGGATCGGCGTCATGGTTGCACCGGGTGCCACACAATTGGCCGTGATCCCCCTGTCACCAATCTCAAGTGCAAGACTGCGCGTGAAAGACAAGATGGCGCCTTTGGCAGCCGTATAGTGAGAAAAACCCGGCGCGCCGATATAAGCCAGCTGAGAAGCCGTATTAATGATGCGCCCATGATTTCGAGGGTACATCAACTGCAATGCCGCCCGCGTACACAGAAAGGTGCCGCGGACATGCACCGCCATCAGGCGATCAAAATCGGATACTGCCATCTCTTCAACTGGGCTCGCGTGAGCAATGCCCGCGTTGTTGCAAAGAATATCGAGCCCCTCGACAGCGACCGTGGCAAACATCGATGCCACCTCTGCCTCACTGCTCACATCCGCTTGTATTGATTGTGCCTGACCACCGGCCACCCTAATCTCATCGGCTACCGCCTCTGCAGCAACAGCGGTCGCCGCATCGGGGTGATTTATCCAGACCGAAGCACCATTGGCGGCCAACGCTTTAGCCACCCCCGCGCCAATACCGGAGCTCGCGCCCGTGATTAACGCAGATCGACCACTTAAATCAGCACGCAAATTGGTGCGCTGTGAGGCTACCATGTCACACCACCCACGAGAGTCCCGGCGGCCAAGACCAGCCGAGACCACTCAATATCCTCCCAAATACCGCAGCGCGCATAGGGGTCTCCGTCCAGCCAAGCCTTGGCCTGCTCTAAATCATCGGTGCGATATGCAAGCAGGCTCCCCACAATTCGGCTGCCCGTGGGGTCTTTCAAAGGACCGGCCATGGCGATGTGATCTACAATCGCCTCAAGATGCGATAGATGCCCGGCCATGTATTCCTCACGAAGCTGTGGGACGTCATCGTCCTGTCGATCCGTGCACTTCACCACCCACAAATTTTCTCTCACCATTTTTATTGACTCCATGATTGTCAATCAGTTTGCCATTCGCATTAGAGCGCTACCCAACTGCGACCTCGCTACCGCCAGCGTCTCCCTCTCTTGAGTCACCGTAACATTAAAGCTCAACCGGAAAAACGGTGGCTAAATGTCAACGCAAACAGCGCCACACAAGACACGATCGTCAGCTATTCCTGATGCCGAAGGGCAAATCCAAGAGCACCTTAATCAGTACAAAGAAACAGTACAAAGCCGACAGACCCGCATCTGGGGGGGGGGCGGCACCGCAACCGCACAAAAACAACACGTTGCAGTGAGATATCGGGCATCGCTGTTATCACAGAAAAGTGCCACACTTAGGAAAAAGGTCCGCTACAATATGGAGCGGTAAAGAGGGGATCATCATTATGTGGAAATCAAGCACATCGCATCACCGGCAGTTCACTATCGTGCTCGGGCTGGCCGCGGGATTTCTCTTGCATGTCGGCATGATCGGCGCCGCCCAAACAGAGCGCGCAGCCTCACAAGATCAAGAGGCCACTGCGCTGAATTCGATGGACGAACAGTACGCCTGGGTCGGAGACTTAGGCGATCGTGATGCGCTGCCTGGCAAACCACTGTACCAAGCACACTGTGCGGGCTGCCACGAAGCCCAAGTCTACAAGGCGCCGCACACCACTTGGCTGGAATTAATGTCTCCGCAAGTGCTTTACCGCTCTATAACCGAAGGCATTATGCAAACTCAGGCGGCGCATCTTTCTAACGATCAAAAACAGCATATTGTCGAATACATCACTCAGATGCGACTTGGGGATCCCGATGCGGCGCCCGAAGTGGCGTGGTGCGAGGGGCCCGATCGCGAATTTAGCGCGTTGGACGAAACCCGGTTGACCGGTTGGGGGCATGACACACGTCGCTACGTTGCACCCGAAATCGCCGGCTTGGACCGCGCTGAGCTTGGCCGCCTAGAGCTAAAATGGGCCTTTGGCTACCCAACCTCTACGCGCGCGCGTTCACAACCGACTATTGCGATGGGCGCCGTGTTTGTCGGTAGCCAGGACGGTACCGTCTACGCCTTCGATCTCGAAACAGGCTGCGTGCGCTGGACATTTGCGGCACGTGCCGAGGTAAGAACAGGCATTACCCTAGGCAAGCGGGGCCCAAATGAGACCCCGACAGCCTATTTTGGCGACATTATCGCCAACCTCTATGCCATCGATGCTGAAACAGGGGAACTCATTTGGCAAACCAGCGCGGATGATCACCACAGCGCCACGCTCACGGGTACGCCCGCCTTTGCCGATGGCACGCTATACGTGCCTGTCTCCTCTTTAGAGGTGGTGACCGCAGCGGACCCAGAATATGCCTGCTGCACGTTCCGTGGTCATGTCTTAGCTGTTAATGGTAATGATGGGAGCATCGTTTGGGATAGCTACTCTATTCCCAACCAACCTATTTCTTCCGCAACGACCCGTGCCGGAACACGCGTGTTTGCGCCATCCGGCGCCCCGGTGTGGACGAGTCCAACCGTCGATGTAGCCAAAAATCTTTTGATTTTCGGTACCGGGGAAAATTATTCCTCCCCCGCAGACCTCAACAGTGATGCGGTTATCGCCGTCCGCCTCGATACTGGGGAGCGACTTTGGTCTCGTCAAACCTTCCCTGACGACGCCTGGAATGTCGCCTGCATGATGATCGACAATCCCAATTGCCCTAAAGAGGATGGTCCAGACTACGATCAAGCCTCGAGTCCTCTCCTAGTGGATTTAGGTGACGAGCGCACCTTCGTTGTAGCGGGCCAGAAAGATGGCCGCGTGTTTGCTCTGGATTGGGAAACAGGACAAACCAAATTATGGGAAACGAAACTAGGCAGAGGCAGTATTCAAGGCGGCGTGCACTTTGGGATGGCTGCAGCTGGGTCAACGGTCTACGTGCCCATCAACGATATGAACGACACCCGCAATGGCCAATGGTTAGATCCCCAAAAAGCCCGACCAGGAGTCTCTGCCATTGACGCAGCCACAGGAGAAGTGCTCTGGAGCCACGTGCAAGACAATGTCTGTGGCGAAGGGAGACCCTTCTGTGACCCTGGCATCTCCGCTCCCGTCACAGCAACCGATGATGCAGTCGTTGCTGGACACCTAGACGGCTTTATTCGTATTTACGACAGTGAAAAGGGTGACATTGTCTGGTCGTTCGATACTGCCACCCCTGTGACTGGGACAAACGGCGTGATTGCCAAAGGGGGTTCGATGAGCGGGTCTGGGCCTGCACTGGGAGATGGACACTTGGTCATCAATTCAGGTTACGGTTTATACAACCATGAAGCGGGGAACGCATTGTTAGTCTTCGCACCGCCCAGCGAGGAAAGCCTCAGTCAGCGATAACGTTCAGCGTTCGTAATCTAAGGCGAGCACCTCGCAGTGCTCGCGCAATACCACCCCTACGGCTTGATGATCAGGGTGATTGATATACTGTGGCAACGCTTGCGCATCAGCGAGGGTCACTAAAACACCATAAGTCGCCCCATTGGCGCGCTCGGTAACGTTTTTCCCCGCGGAGATGGCGGTGACACCCGGAATATGGGTCAGCGCTCGAATCGAGGCCACAATCGCCTCCATCTGTGCCTCACTCACCCCTGACTTGGGTGTCAACCAGACCATATGCTCCAACGCCATGCTGTCTCCTCAGACTAGATTAAAACCCTGACTCGACAGGGGGAAACGGCGAACACGTCGCCCGGTTGCATTGAACAGCGCGTTGGCCACCGCGGGCGCAATAGGGGCTGTCGCCTGCTCACCGACACCGGTGGGCGGTTCATCGCTCGGTAGAATATGCACCTCCACTTGAGGCATCTGAGACATTCTAATCACCGGATAATCATGAAAGTTACTCTGCTGTACTTCGCCGTTAACAATATCGATGTTGCCGAATGCCGCACCGCCTAAACCAAATGCAATACCCCCCTCTACTTGACCTTCAATACCCAATGGATTCACAGCAAAACCGCAATCCAATACGCAGACCACGCGGTCAATCGTGAAATCACCATTATCCGCAACGCTGACTTCCACTGCCTGCGCAACCGGTGACACCGAGTAGATCCTCGCCGCCATGCCACGACCCCGCCCCGCCGCCAGCGGTTCATCCCACTGACTTTTTTCACGTAATACGCGGAGAACACGATTCATTCGTGCGTGGTCCTTGGACAAGCGCAGTCGCAGCTCAAGCGGATCGATTTCGCCCGCATCCGCCAGCTCATCGAGAAAACACTCATAGGCAATCCCCGTATGGGTGTGCCCTACTGAGCGCCATTCTTGCGGGACAATCCCAATCCTTGGGGCGTTATGACTCTCCACGCGGTGATGTGGAATTTGGTAAGAGGTGCCATAAGGAAAGACGCCAAATGGTGCTTGAAGGCATCCATCTAGCGAGTAAATATCGATTCCGCGCACCATATAGGCGGGGTCGTGCTTACTCCCCTGCATCAGCGATTGACCAACGGCCACCTGGTGCCAGGCTTCGGGCATGCCAGAAGCATTCAGCGACCCGCGCATCTTATGGACAAAGAGGGGGCGATAATGACCGCTGCGGATATCTTCTTCGCGAGACCATATAATTTTCACAGGCACGCTCTCGCCCATCGCCGCCTCGACCGCTTCAACCGTAAAGTCAGCTTTTTTGCTCGAGCGGCGTCCAAAGCTCCCTCCCATTAAAGGGCGATGAACCGTGACATTCTCTTGTGGAATCCCAAGAAACCGTGAGATCACTTCTTGATCATTAGATTGGTACTGCGTCCCACTCCAAATGGTGCAGGCGTCCCCAGAAACCTGGGCAATACAATTCATGGGCTCCAGCGTCGCATGCGCCAACAAAGGCATCTCATAAACCGATTCAATCACGCGGTCTGCGTCGGACAAAGCGCCGAGGGCGTCACCAATATCCTCAGCCAACATCCCCGGCTGCTCCGCCAGCGCGCGATAATCCCGATAGAATTGCTCGCTGGAAACACCGTCATTATCACCTCTGTCCCAAGTGATATTGAGCTCGCCGCGGGCTTTATGTGCCTGCCAGTAACTCCTTGCCAACACCACGACACCAGCACCAATCGCCTTCACCTTGACCACACCCGGCATCTTCAAGGCGGCGGTCGCATCGAAAGACACCACCCGACCACCGTGTACCGGTGGTCTCGCAATCGCGCCGTGCAACATACCGGGTAGTTTCAAGTCGATGCCAAACTGCGCAGTGCCATCAACCTTGGCAGCACCTTCATAACGCTTCGTTGGCTTGCCAAGCACTTTAAAATTGCTGGGATCTTTGAGTGACACGGTATCTGGTGGCATGATCTTCAGACGATGAATCGACTCGAGTAACTGCCCATAGGTTGTGCGTCGCCCCGTTGCCGAGTGAGACACCACCCCTGCCTCGGTGCTGAGCTCAGCCGGTGGCACAGCCCACTCCTGAGATGCCGCCTCAACGAGCATCGCTCGGGCTTTCGCACCTGCAGTCCGCATCGGCAACCAAGTACTCCCGGTGGTGACAGAGCCCGCAGTCAAATACTCCCTAAACAAAGGGGAGTAATAATCAGGGGATGTTGGTGCAGCCTCGATCTGAATGGCGCGATAATCGACATCGAGTTCCTCGGCCAACATCATTGTCATAACGGTATAGGCGCCGTTCCCAAACTCAGAATGGTTTGCCAGCATCGTAATGACATTGCTGGGGTCGATGCGCACAAAGCTGTTCATCATGGCGCCCTCAGCCACCGCATTCGCCTTGCTCGCAAACGTCATGGGGCACTCTGCGGCAAACAGCAAGGCGCCACCAGCCTGAACAAACTGCCGCCTACTCAGCCCTACTTTGGTCGGTGAATGACTCATACCAGCGCCTCCGTTGCGATCAGCTTTGCCGCTAAATGCACGGCTTTGCGAATGCGCGGATACGTGCCGCATCGGCACACATTACCTGCCATAGCGGTGTCGATCTGCTGATCCGTGGGCGCGGGATGCTCCCGCAGCAACGCCGTCGCCACCATAATCTGGCCTGACTGACAGTAACCGCACTGCGCGACATCGGTCTCCAACCAGGCTCGTTGCACCGCCGATAAACCCGCCGCATCGGCTTGCCCCTCGATCGTTTCGACCGCCTTACCCACCGCTGCAGAGACGGGCGTGACACAAGAGCGAATAGGTTGCCCTGCTAAATGGACGGTACAAGCGCCGCATTGCGCCATGCCGCAGCCGTACTTGGTGCCGACAAGATCTAACTCGTCGCGCAACACCCACAAGAGAGGCGTATCTCCCTCACTCGTCACGTCCACCTCTACCCCATTCACTGTCAACTGCATACTGTCCTCTCTTTGTCGTTCTGTTCACAATATGACACTGCTGTGTCGATTGTTAAAGCCAGACTGCCACCATCGCGCTCCGTGTAGGCCACTCGACAAAGTGTGTACACTTTTTGCCTTGCTGTATACACTCTCAGCTTAGGTCCAGCGACTTCACCACGGCACACTCCACCGCAACCAACGGGAGAAAACCTTATGGAAATCCATCGCGTCAGCCACTATTACGATGTCGAGCATGCGCTGCGCCTCAACGATTTAAAACAGTCGCTCTATGACGATGGCAAGATTTTAATGGATAAGGTCTTGGTCACTCTACATGGGGATGAGCATCGACAGCGGCGCTCCGTAGAGAGCCAGTTATTCCGGCGGAATTTTTTCCGGGTCTATGAAAACGATGTTTTTCCCGGGCTTTTAAACGAGACGCTTGACCAATTTCTCACCTCCTCGTCACTCGACCTCAAGGAATTAGGCTATCGCATCATGGTGCACCTCTCACTGTCATTTGCCGGCATCGACCGTATCGAAGGAACGGTTGAGGAGGCTGATGCACAGCATCGCTTGCTGATACAGCTGGGACAGGCAGCCACTATCGGACAGTTCAAAGGGGACCGAGAGCCGATCTATCAGGAAATTAGCGCCGCGATTACTGAGTTTCGCGAGCGATTTTTTCTACCCTCTCGCGCTAGGCGCCTTGAGCTCATCGAGCAATACCGCAATGGGACCTTGTCCGACGAGGCCCTCCCTCGCGATATCTTAACCATCCTATTAATGCACGACACCGAGTTAACAATGCCCGACGAGCTGATGGTCAGAGAGGTCGCTTTTTATTATCTAGCGGCGTCCCATACGTCAGTACATACGTTGGTTCACGCCACCAACGAACTGCTTAACTGGTGTCAGCAGCACGATATTGCGCCGAGCGAGATCGTTGCCAAGCCGCATCAATTGCAGCGATTTGTGCTTGAAAGTATGCGATTGCATCCATCAAGCCCTGAGGCATGGCGGCGTGCGGAAGCCGAGGTCACGCTGGCTGACGGAAAGGTCGTACCCGCTGGCGACAAGGTGGTCATCGACCTCCAAACTGCGAACCGTGATACCAGTGTTTTTGGTGATGATGCAGCCGCTTTTAATCCACAGCGCGCTGTCGAGGGAAGAGTCAGTCCGGCAGGCATGTCCTTTGGCGGCGGCATGCATGTCTGCCTCGGTATGAACTTAGTTGCCGGCACCGTCTTGCGTCATGCTGAGGAAGCCCAGCCCGACAACCACCAATTCGGCACCATCACGCTGATTATCAAAGAACTCATTGAGAGAGGCATGCGCCCCAATCCCGATCAACCGCCAGAAAAAATAGCTAACTCAGAAAGAGACGTCTGGGCTACCTATCCCGTGTTGTTTTAAAACCATGGCGGGACCCGCTCGTGTAATCGGCTACCAAAACGCCTTTTCGGCGCTGTGCGACCGAAGACTCGTGCAGTCGATGTATGGCGAGTGCGATGTCCTTTTAGAGCGCGTGCTGCTCACCCTCCACGGCGAAGCCCATACGGGCCGCAGAGCGATCGAGTGGAAGCTCTTTCGCCGTGACTTTGCGCGCTATTATGAGAGCGAGGTCTACCCCCTGACCCTGTCGCGCACGCTCACCCCTTACTTGCAAAAAGAACACCTCGATCTCCCGGAGTTTGGTTTTCGCGTCAACATTAACTTGAGCGCTGATATCGCCGGTATTGATCGCACACAGGGCTCGGAAGACGAGACCGACACCCTCGTTCGACTCACCCGTAAATTCAGTGAAGGCGCCACCTTATTTCACTCGACGCGTGATAAAGACACCGTGCGTGAGGAAGTCTCGGCAGCACTGGCAGAGTTTGACCAAACTTTTCTGACCCCGTCTAAACTCCGTCGAGAGTTGATTCTCAAAGAGATTGAATCAGGTGTCGCCGTCGAGGATGACATGCCTCGTGACATTCTCAGCGTTCTGCTCGCTAATCGTGACGAGCAAGACCTCGACGACAATATGATTCTCAGAGAAGTGGCGTTTTTCATGCAAGCTGGCGCCCACAGCTCAGCCAATGCACTGACCCACAGCTTTCATGACATTACACAGTGGTGTCAGACACACCCAGACGATGCGCAACGCATCACAGTCGATGATGCCTTCCTGCAACAGTGCCTCCATGAAAGTCTTCGTTTGCACCCAGCCAGCCCTGTTGCCTGGAGAAAGGCAAGTGAAGCCTTTGCGCTTCCCGACGGCACTCTCGTTCAGGCAGATGACAACGTGCTGATCGATTTGATGTCTGCCAATGTAGAAACGGCCATCTTCGGCGAGGATGCGGCACACTTTAATCCCCATCGGGTGGTGGCTGATCGCATCCCCCCGTTTGGCCTCACCTTTGGCATCGGTATTCACACCTGTTTTGGGCGTGATATCGCAGGCGGACTGGGGCAAGGAAAAGACGCGAGCCAAGCGCCTCACTACGGTACGCTCACCAACCTTCTCAAAAGCCTCTTACAGCATCATGCGCGGCCAGACCCACTCAATCCACCTGTGGCTGATACGGGCACCGAACGGCCTAACTGGGGTCAATACCGACTGCTTATTGGCGACCGCCCGGCGCCACAGGAGATAACGCTTGACTGAACGAGAGACCACGCAAGCTGATACGATTCGCCTGGCTATTGAGAGCGAGATATTCAACGGTTCACTAGTGCCGGGCGCCTCAATGGAAGAAGGTCGCCTCGCAGCCCGATTTGGTGTGTCACGCACTCCGGTCCGTGAAGCGATCACCCAGCTCGTTCAAGCCGGCCTTATTTCCAAATCTGCCCACCGAAGAGCCGTCGTCAGCGAGCTTGACCCGGGTACGCTGTTAGATTTGTTTGAGGCGCTTTCAGAACTTGAAGGATCTGCCGCTTTTCTCAGCACGACGCGCATGAGCCGGGCTGAAAAACAGCATCTGCTCACCATCCATGAAGCAGCCGCCGATAATTTACGCACCCAAGGCGATCCTAATGATTACGCTAAACTGGGCAGCGCTTTTCATCACGGGATCGTCAGGGGCTGTCACAACACAATATTGATCGAAACAACCGACTGGCTGTCACTGCGGGTGCTTCCGTATCGCCGCTTTCAGGTTATGACGCCAGGCAGACTGAAGAAAAATCAAGCCGACCATGACACCATCATTTCCGCTATCGTTGCAGGCGACGCAGATGTCGCAAGAGAGACCATACAACGCCACACCTTGGAGCAAGGAGATGCACTCATGCGTTTTATCGCATTAAACAAAACAAAGGCTGTCGACCGGCTCCCCCGCGCAGTGAATGAGGAGTATTCCGTATGAGTGATCCGTATACCTTGATCAAAAACGGGGTGGTGATCGACGGCACAGGTGCTGAACCGACCCGGTGCGATGTCCTCATTCATGGCCAGCGCATTGTTAGCGTCGGCAATGACTCAGGCACGCTGATTCCCGCAGACGCCGTCCACTCAGAGATTGATGCGAGCGGCTGCCGCGTGCTGCCTGGGATGATCGACAGCCATTGCCATATTAGCTTTGATCAGCCTAACAGTAACGACGAGCTGTTTTTTCATCGTCGTTATGGACTGGCTGCACTGGTGGCCGGCGTCAACGCCCAAAAAGTATTGCGCGCCGGTTTTACCAGCTTCTTCGATGCGGACTGCGTGTTCGATGTCGGTGTCGACCTCCGTGACGCCATCGAGGGTGGCGTTATCGAGGGGCCCCGCATGACAACTGGCGGTAATGTCTTGATCAATTGTGTCGGCGGCACTGCCACTCGCTTACTTCCCGATGAGGGCACCCGCGGATACGCGCGGATCGTGCACACGCCCGCTGAAATCGTTCGTGAGATTCACAAGCAAATCAAAACGGGCGTGGACTGGATCAAGGTTCACGTCAGCGGCTTACCGATTCGTCCCGGTAAGGAACCAGGCGAAATTTCCACCTGGACACTCGATGAACTCAAATTGGTATGCGATACCGCGCATCAGTTTGGTATTCCTGTCGTAGGCCACTGTCGGAATGCGACCAGCACGCGCGACGCCGCACTCGCGGGATTCGACATGATCCTGCATGCGACCTACATGGATGATGAGGCATTAAAAGTCGTTGTCGATCGCAAAGTACCTTTGGTACCCACTTTCACCTTTCAAGCTAACCTAGCCGACTACGGTCCCGCCATCGGATCTGATGAGAGCCTCAGAGAAGTCTTCCGAGCAGAGATTACAGAGAGCGTGGGCACGCTCCGCGCCGCTTATGATGCAGGCGTCCCCTTGCTGACCGGCAGTGAAAGTGGTTTTAGCCTGACGCCTTATGGCGATTGGCACTATCGTGAACTGCAGGTTTTCGTCGAAGATCTCGGCATGACGCCACTGCAGGCAATTAACAGTGCAACCCAACAAGGTGCGCGCGCGCTCAAGCGAGAGGGGGAGCTCGGCTGTATCAAACCCGGCTATCTTGCTGACCTACTGATATTCGACGGCGAGCCCGAAAAAGTGATTACCCAACTCGGCGAGCAGCATCGATTCCGCCATATCATCAAGGACGGTAAGCCCGTTGATCTGACATCGCCCCTGCCAAGCAGCTGGGATTTGCCCGGATGGCGCGTCAGCGAATACTCCGAGCGCGTTCTGACTCGGGAGCTCGTCGATTCAATGGGGCTGGCGCGATAAACAGCCCCTCACCCGGTGCATTCGCGTTACTCAGGTAGCGTCTATTGCGGGTATGCCGGCACCGCTTAATAACAAAAGGATCGCAACGTGAAAACAGCCATCGTGACAGGGGGAGCCGCAGGGCTCGGCGCCGACATTGCCAAAGCACTCACTGACAATCATTACCGGGTGGGCATCATTGATCTGGGAGCAGACAGGGTCGAGCGCGCAGCGGCGGCGCTGCAGGGAGCGGTTGGCATAGAAGCCGATGTCTCCTCGCCTGAGCAGGTAGAGGCAGCGTTTACCGCGTTTGGCGAGGCTCCCGATTTATTAGTGAATAACGCCGGGGTGGTCCGCTTTGGTGGGCTCGAAGAGCAATCGGTTCAAGACTACATCGACGTGCTCAATATCAACCTGCTAGGGAGTTGCCTATGCGCTAGACAGGTGGCACCCGGCATGATGTCGCGCGGCTCTGGACACATCATTAACTTTACCTCTATTAACGGCATTCATCCTGCGCCGGGCGTTGGTCTCTATGGCGGCACCAAAGCGGCGATGGCGAATATGACGCAAGCAATGGCGATTGAATGGGGCCCTAAAGGTATCCGCGTCAACGCTATTGCACCTGGATTTATCGATGCAGGCATGTCAAAACCAATTTATGCGGATCCCAAGGTGCGAGCGGTTCGCGGTGGTGGCGTTCCTTTGCGAAGACTGGGAGACGCCAATGATATCGCCCAAGCGGTACTGTTTTTAGATTCCGATGACGCACAATATATTCATGGTCATCAGCTGGTCGTTGATGGCGGTGTATCCAATAGCGTCATGGCACACCTTCCTCGAGGATGAAAAAACCGCTGACTCATCTCATTTTAGCCGGCGGTATTTTTCATGACTTTGCCGCGACATCAGCGGCATTGGCGACTATTCTTGCTCCGCTGGGTATTCAGTCACGCATCGAGTGGGATCTCGAAGCGGGCCTTGCCGGCTTGGCTGAGTCACCTGTCGACCTGCTGACCATCAATGCCCTCCGCTGGGAAATGATCGGCGATAAGTACGACCCCTATCGTGATGCCGAGGCGTTCTCCCCCTCTCATACGGCAAGATCAGCACTGCAAAACTATCTCACGAGAGGTGGCGCACTCTTGGGACTGCACACCGCCAGCATTTGCTTTTCGAGCTGGCCTGAATGGCAATCATTGTTAGGGGGTAGCTGGGTTTGGGGATCCAGTTGGCATCCACCGCCCGAACCAGTCACGATTGCATTCGGAGCGAACACGATTCTGAGCCACCTACCCTCTTTCACTGTTCACGACGAACTGTATAGCGAGCTAGCGCTCGATCCTGATACGACCGTATTAGCCTCGGGAGTCAGTGACGCAATGGTGACGCCGCAACCGGTGATTTGGCAGCATCAGGTCGGGCAAGGACGCGTCGTCTATGACGCCCTCGGTCACGACAGTGCATCGCTAAATCATGCTACCCACGCACAGTTGCTGCGTGACGCCACCCACTGGGCATTACACGGAGAACAGCCATCATGAAATCGCTAGAGGGCATGTCGATTTTGATCACCGGTGGAGGCTCTGGCATCGGTTTTGGGACCGCACGCCACCTTATTGAGCGAGGCGCTCGCGTGACGATTTGTGGTCGCCGAGCGGATAAAATCCTCACCGCTGCTGCAACATTAGGGTCGGCCTGTCACGGCGTAGCCGCCGACATCACGGTGGCATCTGATCGACAAAAACTGATTACAGCAACACTAGAACACGGCGGGAAAATTGACGCTCTGCTCAACAATGCAGGCAACATGTATCGCGGCGCCATTACCGATTTAGAAGAAGACTCACTGCAAGACATCTTCAATACGAATGTGATCGCGGCAATGCTATTGACGGGTCTCGCCACTCCCCACCTTGCTTTACGTGAGGGCGCCGTGATTTTTGTAGGGTCGATCCATACCCGACGAGCCTTTCCCGGCGCCTCGCCTTACGCTGCCACTAAAGCGGCGGTGCAGGGACTCACTCGGGTGCTGGCAGCGGAACTGGGTGAGCAGAAAATCCGCGTCAACTGCCTATTACCAGGGGCGGTCTTTACCGAGATTAATCAGCGCGCAGGACTCATGGATGACGAAACTGCATTACAACGGCTGGAGGGGATGTCAGACTTGCACGCCCTGGGCCGCATCGGCACAGCAGAAGAGGTCGCCGAGGCAATGGCTTTCCTCATATGCGCAGAGTGGGTAACCGGCGCAATGATTGATATAGACGGTGGATTGGGGCTTGGCGTTACGAGTGATGCCGCCATAACCAGTAACAAAGGAGACAGTAAGCAATGACTGATGCCATTAGTGTGAAGGTAACAACCCGTGACGGAGAAGAAAAAACTGTCACCCAAGGCAGTGGCCATACCACGCTAATGCAAATGCTCTATGAGGAGGACATTGGCATTGAAGCGGTCTGTGGCGGATGTGCTTCGTGCGCCACCTGTCACGTCTTGATTGATCCGAACTGGATGGACAGGTTACCTGAACGCGATCAGGCAGAACTGATGCTGTTGCAATACGCAGAGTTCTACGACCCCGAGCGATCACGATTAAGCTGTCAATTGTCCCTCACACCAGAAATGGAGGGTATGCCCATGGTCATCGCGCCAGAGGAATAGGCCGGTGCCGCGTCATCCTATGAAACGCCCCATTGCCCAGCAGGGAGAAATGCAGTGACTGATCGCCAGGCCCTTAGTGAGGCTAAGTCCATTGATATACATGCACATGCCGTGCTGGCCGGCTCTATGGGCACCGCCGGGGTGCATGGACCAGAAATTGGTTACACCGAAGCTGGCAACCCGTGGTTTCGAGTGGGAGACTATCGGCTCGACGGTGTTCGCTACGAAGGCAGTCCGTTTATGGACAGTGCCGTGCGGTTGGCCAATATGGACGCTGCCGACATTGATTTTCAGGTGCTATCACCCAACCCGCTGACTTATTTTCATCACATTAGTGCCGACGATGCGATCACATTTTGTCAGTCGCATAACAACGCGCTGGCCGCCATTGTCAGCGAGCACTCAACTCGACTGGCAGGATTTGCAGCACTGCCCATGCAGGATGTGCGCGCCGCCTGCGATGAGCTTGAGAGAGCAGTGCAACAGCTTGATCTGCTTGGGGCCTACATTGGCACTGATTTGGGTCGACCCTTAAACGATCCCGCACTCGACAGTTTTTATGAAAAGGTGGTCGCCCTCAACGTGCCCCTGATGATTCACCCCAGTCCAGCTGGCATCGATGGGCCACCAGGGGATCCTAATCTCAAACAATTCGATCTTGATCTGTTAACCGGTTTCGCTGCGCAAGAGTCCATCGCCGTCGCCACGTTAATCTTTGGCGGCGTACTGCATCGCCATCCCAATCTCGACATCTGCCTCAGTCATGCCGGAGGCACCATGACGTCGCTAATCGGTCGATTCAATCGTGCTTGCACCAAACGGCCATGGGTACCGGAACACCTTCAGTACGAAGGCGCGTTCGAGGAGTCTCTGCAGAAGCTGTGGTTTGACACCCATGTCCATGACCCCCGCGTGCTCCAGTGGGTGATCGATATTATGGGTACCGAGCGATTGCTCTTGGGGACCAATTTTGCCGGCTGGGATCAACATGCCATGACGCATGATATCGACTCAACACTGGCCGAGACGATGAGTCGTAACGCCAAAACTTTGTTACGGATAACACCCTAATATGATCATGACCCGCTCCGAGGCAGAACTCGCCCAACGATGGCCACTGATCATGGCAACCTGCATCGGCATTGTGAGCAGTTCTTTTGTCTTACCCTATTACTCGATTGGCGCACTGCTCACACCGGTTACCGAGGAATTTGGCTGGAGCCGAGCACAATTCCAAGCGGCCATTTTATTCAGTTCCGGCTTAGGCGCCCTCACCTCGCCATTGATCGGCTGGCTTAACGACAAATACGGACCGCGGCGGGTCGTATTGCCCTCCATGATCGGCCTATCGCTTGGATTGTTCACCGCATCGCAAATGCAGGGGCAACTCTGGATGCTGTTTCTGGCCTACGGCATGATGGCATTGCTCGGCGCTGGCACCATCCCGGTCACCTGGACACGCGCTATTGCAACCAGCTTTTTTAAGCGTCGTGGGCTGGCGCTAGGGCTGGCCCTGACAGGTACCGGTATCTGTGCGTCACTCGCGCCCCACTATACCGTTTGGCTCACCGATCACTTTGGCTGGCGGGGTGCTTACATGGGTTTGGCACTAGTCCCCATGCTGCTGGCCTGGCCGACGCTGTTTTTCTTATTTAAACCCCTTGATGCGACTGCCGACCTCGCGTCAGAAGCGGCATCAGATACCACCGCAGCCCTTAATAGCGGGTTGACACTCGGCGAGGCAATCCGGGGTTATCGATTTTGGGTCTTACTGCTCTCGATTCTTTTTGCCTATCAGGGCTTCTCCGGTATTGGCCCTAATCTACTGCCCTCTCTTACCGATGACGGATTTAGCCGAGAACAAGCTGCGTCAGTGCAAAGCGTTTATGGCATGTCCATCATCGCGGGCCGAGTGGTCGTAGGCTATTTGGTCGATCGGTTTTGGGCACCGGGTGTCGCCGCTTTGTGCCTGGCGGTACCGGCTGTCGGCGCCTACATGCTCTATGGCTCACAAAGCTTTGAAACCGCAGCACTCGCAGCCTTCTTGATCGGTTTTGCGGCAGGCGCAGAACTCGACCTGATGGCGTTTTTGGCAGCCCGCTATTTTGGTCTGGCACACTACGCCAAGATCTACTCTATTCTTTACGCCACCCTCGCCGTCTGCTCTGGCACTGCACCGATGATTTTTGCTTCTGTTTACGATCAAACGGGCAGTTATGACTATGGTTACGCCGTCGCATCGGCTTTGTTTTTGGTCTCGGTGGTGCTGATTCTGCTATTGGGAAAATACCCAAAAGAGTTTGCCAGCGCACATTGAGGCATGCAGGTCCTAAAGCGCGCTAGTCGCACGTTGCATCAGCGAGAGGAGCGTCATCCAGATGCGAAAGAGCCCTCATAAAACATAGAGTAAGTTGTCGACACACTGAGCAAGTCCAATGAGTGCAGCTTACCTTTCAAGACCAGAGGCGGGAGCGCGAAAATGGGGGCGCTACCAAGACAACCTGCCCCAATGAGCTCGACCACGCGTCGCAGGGGCTGCCCTTTTTCCAACAACCCAAGGTGTCATGAGCGGCATATGAAAGCCGCCCTATCCTATTGGCTTGTGAAATCGCCCCGCCTTCACGAGGCAATGCGGTTATCCGCCTACCGGCGCCCAAGCGAGCAAGCTCGTGTCATTGGAGAAGGTGTTGGGGACCAATTTAGCACCGCCCGCTTCCGCCAACGCCACATACTCTATCCAGCTCACCACAGCCACGATGGGGGTGCCCACGCCACTATCGAAGGTCAACGGACCATAAATATTGGCTGTGTAAATCAGATCCTCTTCGCTGACGCGCTGGGTTGCATCATGCCGGGCACCCGCAGGCTCGTAGAACCACGTGCCGGGCCCGTATCCCTCTGATGGTCCCGCTCTAACGCCTAAGGCACCTTCGAGTACCAAGAAGTCTGCGCCACCTAAATGGTTATGGGGCGCAGCAACGCCGTTATGGCGCACCATGACCGAGATAAAACCGGTCTCTTGGCTAACCCTCAGTACCTTAAGGCCAATATCGGGCAAGTCAGGATTCACTACCCAAGGTACTGACCGACAATCCACAAAGTAAGGATGCTGGAAGTCAGCGGCCGCCGCATCCATCACACCGTTAATCAGATGCCCCGAGTTCGCTCCCGCAATCGTGAGCGGCGTGCCCTCGCCTTCATAACTCCTGCGGGGCGCCATACATTCAGCCAGCGTGTTGGGCACCATATCGATATCTGCCTGAAGTGCCATCTGACGGATATCCGCACTGGTCACTAAACGTTTTACTTGATTGTCGGGCGTCAACAGCGCAAAAGCGCCATAACAATTGACTAAGAGCTCGGCGTCTTCTCTCGCTTGTAAATGCTCGATGCAGGTATTGGCAGCGAGATAACCCCACACACCCGGTTCGAGTTGGGTCTCCGCCGTTGAATCGGAATACGTTAGCGCACCGGACAGTAGCAACATATCCATACCCGACAGCGTCAGTAGTCGCTCTAAAGAGGCTCCCTGCTCCAGCCGAATTATCATGCTGAACATGCCACTTTCCATACTTGCACGGAGCGGCTTGATAGAGAACGCATCCACCCCCGACAGCGTCAGCCAAGGCAATAGATTCGTGTCTACCCCTCCCTCGTTACCGTCGGGGTCAAACTCCGGGTTAAAAGCTAAAGATCCCTCACTCATGACATCATCGCCTCAATTGGATTCACAGGCGTATAAGCTACCCGATTATGAGTAAAGGCAAAAGGCGCTCAACCCGGCGCAGTGAGCGTTTTCCTCTTAAGGATGAAAGATTTGCACCTTAAGCACAGCGACTCCTTGTGTTACGAGGCAGTGAAGCTTACTTTCGCTCCTTTGTGGTAGTCAGAGGGCACCCCATGAGTCAGCAAGATCCCGCCACCAGTGGTTACGTATTCAATCAGACCATGATTCGCATTCGAGATCCCGAAGCGTCACTCACTTTTTACCGAGAGGTATTGGGTATGACACTTTACCAACGGGTTGACTTTGCTGAGATGTCATTTTCGCTCTACTTTTTGGGTTATCCCAGCAACCATGCGGATGAGCCTCTACCCGCTGAGGCGACTGATCGATCGCGATTGACCTTTCGACAGAGCGCACTGCTCGAGCTAACCCACAATTGGGGCACTGAGTCTGACCCAGCCTTTGAGGGATATCACAGTGGCAATGCCGACCCGCGCGGATTTGGCCATATCGGCATCACGGTGCCAGATGTCACCGCAGCCTGTGATCGGTTTGAACAACTCGGTGTTCAGTTCGTGAAAAAGCCCAACGATGGCAGTATGAAAGGGCTCGCTTTCATTACAGATCCTGACGGGTACTGGATAGAAATACTCAACGCAGACTCGATTACCGATCTGATTGGTGAGCATGGTGCACTGAGTCATTAGCGCCGTTATCAGTGACGTTGTTGTTACTGATCAAACTCAGACACGGATCGCCTTGTTCCGCGTTTCAGTGGGGGACTCGCCAAATTGCGCGCGATAACGCTTACTAAAATGCGACTGGTTGGCAAAACCCCATGCATAGGCAATTTGACTGACGTGGAGATGCGCCACCTCAGGATTGATAAGTTCTTCACGGCAACTCTGTAGCCGCCGCAAAATGATGAACTCGTTCACGGTCATAGACTCTTCTCTGAAGAGCCAGTGCAGATATCGTTTAGAAATACGGTGTACCTCTGCAATCTGTCCGACACTCAGAGCAGGGTCCGTTAAATGCTGCTCAATGTATCGGATGATTTCTCGCTGCTGCTGCTGACGAAGACTCTTATCTGGTCGCCCCTCTACTCTAGCGGCACCCAGTACAAAAGTGTTGACGGCATCCAGTATGGTGTCCGCCTCAATGTCGGCATCGTCAAAATCCCTATCAGCCACACCTCGAATTAAGTTATTGAGCAAAAAGCGACTTCCCGAGGACACATCAAACTTTCGCGATACCGATCTCAGCGTTGACACCACATCATGGCTCAATAATCTCGTCGGCATCGCCAATGCCACTTTATGAAGCGGCTCGTACACCTCAAATCGCGTCGCCTGAGAACTATCCCAGACAAACGTATCGCCAGCGGAGAGAGTGAAGCGCTGCCCACCAAACTCAATGTGCTCTCCACCCTCAAGGTAACTGAGCAATATCACCGAGGGTTCCTCATGCTGGCCCGCATGATCTTTCGAGCGGAAGCCAGAGCAGGGATCGCAGCGACTCTCGATCACGTTCAACTCACCGATCACCTTGTGCCGCAGCGCTGCACGGAAGGGGCCTGAGGGGCGTCTGCCGGGGCACCAGTCTGAGCCCTGTGCCGCCTTCAGCTTGTCGATCCACGTATCGTAAGCACCCACGTCACGCTCGGATACCGATGACCAAGATTCTTTAACAAAACAATTCATTGATGCGTGCTTTTCTTGCCTCATATGCCACCTTAGCAACTCCGTAACCCCCGTCAAGCCTAGACCGCGACGCCAGATCCACCTTTTTTCATTGCACCGTCAACCAAAGCATTTATCCCTCTGGGCACATGGGGCGGGCAGACTCCTACCTATACTAGGGTGACCGGTAAAAAATCGCTGACAAACCAACTAAAATCAAAATCAGGAAGGCGCTTTATGGCTACCCACTCGAAACACCAACTTTCCCCCCTCTCTGTTGCTTGCATGGTACTCGCAGGCACTCTTGGCCCAGTCGCAGCACCACTCACATTGGCGCAAGAAGCGATGCTCGAGGAAGTGATCGTTACCGCACGAAAACGTGACGAAAATCTAATGGATATACCAGAATCGGTATCGGCTATTTCGGGGATGGCGATTGAGAGACAAAATATCAAAGGCCTGAATAAAATCGGGCTCGCAGTACCCAATCTCAATCTGTCAATGCGAACAGACGGCTACCCTAATGTTTCTATTAGAGGACTCGGTGCGTTTGGTATGACTCAGGGTGTTGGTTTTTACCTCGACGACGTACAGCTGTTTAGTGATGCGTCATCGCGCTTTGGCGACCTCGCACGCATCGAGGTATTGAAAGGCCCCCAGGGGGTTTTGTACGGCGGCAGCAATATTGGCGGCGCCGTCAAATATGTCAGCAAGGCGCCCTCAACAGACGGCCTCTCAGGCCGCCTCAAGGGCTTAGCCGGCGAACAGGGCATTGTCGATGTTGAAGGCGATATCAATATCCCGCTGTCTGACAACTGGGCGCTAAGGGCCTTCGCCTTTACGCGAGAAGATGATGGCTTTATGCGCAACCCGGGCTCGCTCTCTCCTGTTTTCGGCGTGGACTATCAGCAACCCGAAGATGTGGCCGCATATGAAGAGTCTGGCGGTCGACTCGTGCTCGCCGGCAACTTTAGCGACCGCGTCAGTCTCAATGCATCAGTGCGCTACAACGAATACGACGGCCCCGTGAACAATTGGGCACGAGACTTCGGTATTGGCGGAAATTTCCAATACCCCTTCACGCTCGATACCAGCCAAAACCCTCGGCACGAACGCGAAACCTTTGGCGCAAGAGTGGAGCTGAGTATTGATCTAGGCATGATGGACTTCACGAGCATTACTGGCTACACCGATACGGAGAGTGATCGATTAACAGACGTCGACCTCACACAGCTATGGTTCTTCAATACCTTCCGACCGGAGACGATGGAAGTATTAACGCAAGAGTTCCGGTTTTCGTCCAATGGCGATGGACCTGTCCAGTGGGTAGCAGGCGTGTATGCCACCGACTTCAAGGAGACCATGAACTCTACGCTCGACTTTGGTTGGATCATTTTAGAAGGAGACGACCCCACAGTGGGCGTGAAAGTACCGTTTGAAACCCGTCGAGAAGACAAAAGCAATCTGGCTGCCTTTGGTAATGTGACTTTTGACTTGGGCAATTGGGAACTCGGAATGGGACTCAGAGTTGATCGCTGGGAATCTGAGGAAGAAGCCGTTGACGTGGGTCACTCGGCCTCAAAAGATGATGTCGAGGTGTTGCCTAGAGTGTCGCTGAGTTACAAGATCAATGACTCGGCCATGTTCTACACCACCGTTTCGAAAGGTTTCGAACCCGGCGGCTGGAACGGGATTGCAGACGGCTCACCGCTAATTTTCGGCCCTAATGGCGAAAAGACACTGCTAGGCTTTGATAAAGAGGAAGCATTGCAGTATGAATTTGGCTGGAAAGGCGAACTGGCGGATGGTCGTGTTGCCGCTACCGCCGCATTTTTCTACATCGATTACACATCGCGACAGTACGAATTTATCGTCGAGAATCCAAGCGGTGATGGCACATTGATCGATGGCGTCACCAACGTCGGCGATACAACCCAGTCTGGCGTAGAACTGAGTCTCGCCTGGCAGGTGAGTGACAACTTGCGACTCACCGGCGCCTACGGCTTCATCGATGCCGAGTGGGATGGCGGCACGATTTTGGCCGACGGCAGTGCCGACCTGAGCGGTGAAACGCCACCCAATATTGTAGAGAATAGCGCCACGCTCGCTGCCAACTTCAGGATGCCATTAGGCGCCGGCGCATTTGACGTTATCGCCGATTTACAGCTGAGCCATAATGGCGAGATGATCGGCGGCAAGCCCTGGGATAACGTTGAGAACCCGGACTTCACCGTGGTAGATCTACAAATTGGGTTAATGTCTGATCGATGGGAATTGATGCTGAATGTGGACAACGTCTTTGACGAGACCTATTACACTGACTTGGAACCGTTCCCTAACTTTGGATTTGGCGGTCTGACGGGCACCGAGCCTGACCCCATTATGATTGGGACACACGGGCATCCGCGACTCGTCACGGGCAGTGTGACCTATCGATTCTGATACACTTGGCAAGACCATAACGGCGGAGAGAGGCACCAAGTGTCCGATGCACTACAGCTCGCCCAGCGAGCACTAAAGCACTTCAACGAGGGCACCACGGATCGGGCGCCCTCGCAACTAACGGTGCCAGTGAGTGCCTATACCGACGAGGAGCAGTTTCGGGCTGAGCGCCAAGCTGTGTACTTTGAATCGCCTATCGCGATCGCCTTGTCTTTGGAAGTTCCTCAACCTGACGACTTTCAGACACAAACGATTATGGGAGTTCCACTCTTAATCACGCGAGATCGAGACGGCGTGATTCATTGCTTCATCAATGTGTGCCGGCATAGGGGGGCCAAAGTCTGCTCAGCCGATAAGGGTCATCAGTCCCGTTTTAGCTGCCCGTACCATGCTTGGACCTATAACAATCGTGGCGACTTGATTGGCGTTTATGGGGAGGACAGCTTTGGCGGCGTCGACCGCGCTGCCATGGGCCTGACGGCATTGTATTGCGATGAACGCGCGGGGGTTGTGTTCGCGTGCCTGACCCCGGGCAAATCTTTCGATATCGACAGCTGGCTTGGCGAGTTTGCCGACAAGCTGGCGGACCAAAAGCTCACCGATTGGCACCTCTACACTGAGCGATGGCTGCCAGGTGCGGGCTGGAAAGCCACCCTCGATGGCTACCTCGAGGTCTATCACCACGACAGCGTCCATGGCAAAACCGTTGGCCCGTATACCGTGGGCAACCTGTTGGTCCATGACACTTGGGGGGCGCACCAAAGAATGGTGATCGCCAAGAAAAATATCAGCGAACTCAATGATTTGGACGTGGATTCGTGGGAGTCACCTGAAGCCTATATCCGTGTTGTCCACGCCGTTTTTCCGAACCTGTCGATTTCTGCGATTCTCGGTGGCCACTGCTTGATCGGGTTTATTTACCCCGGAGAAACCAGCACCACCACCTCAACGCGTCAACTGATATTGAGCGCAACGCAGCCCGCCAACGATGACGACAAAGAGGCTGTGGAAACCTTCAGCCAAATGACGCTTCAGGCAGTCAGGGATGAAGACTATGCCTTAGTCGCTACGATCCAAGACGCGCTGCACTCGGGGGCGAACGACAGCTTTTTAATCGGGAGAAACGAGCCAGCGTTGCAGCATTACCATCGCGCTGTCGCATCAATTACCGCAGCAGGCGGCACAGAGCAGGCTCAATAGACCTTTTGGGCCCTGTTGGCACAGAGATCAGCTAAGGGCACCGTCACATCATGGGTATCATCGACTATCAGAGTCCGCTCAAGGCATTGGTGTCGGTCAAGGGGCATCCCTTTGATCGCAGTGCGTTCGCCGAGTTATTTGAATCGTTTGGCGGTATTCAGCACACTTTCGTAGATCAACCCGCCAGTCAGGCTTTCTTGAGCCCGGAGGCAGCCGCACGCTGGGACGTGCTCGTATTCTATGACATGCCCGGTATCGATTTCAGTACCCAGCCCCCTGGCTTTGTGGCGCCATCCGAGGAACTCAAAGAGGGCTTCATGGCCCTTCTAGAAGCCGGCAAAGGCATGGTATTCCTTCACCACGCGCTCGCTGGATGGCCGCTGTGGCCCGAGTATGGAGAGGTCATCGGCGGACGTTTTTTTTACGCCCCGACCACATGCCGGAATGAACCCGTATTGGACTCGGGCTATCGACACGATGTCACACATACCGTGGAGGTTGTCGATCGCACGCATCCAATCACCGCCGATATCGACAAACCCTTTGCGCTGACGGATGAGGTTTATCTCTGCGAGGTCTTTGAGGGTGACGTTACACCACTGTTGCGCAGCGATTATCCCTTTGAGCGAGCGCAATTTTATTCCGCCCATCATGCCGTCACCGGGAAGATGTTTTGTAACGACGATTGGCCGCATTCAGACGGCTCCAATATCATCGGCTGGACTAAACGCCACGCCAACAGCAGCATTGCCTATCTCCAGCCCGGTGATGGTCCGGCAACCTTTGCGTCAGAGGCCTATCGGTGCCTGGTCGAGAATGCGATCCGCTGGGCGGCGGCGTCCAACGGTCCCAGTCAATAACCACCCTGCTGCGCTGCGCTCAGACTGCATTGATAGGCGCAGATAACCGCGCGCCGGCACAACTCCATTGCCCCTAAGGCGTTTGCCGCGTCGGCAGGATAGCAATGGCCACATCGATGACGCCTTGCAACCAATCCTAGACCAAAAGCGAAACGGGGCTGCCACCTTGTCGATAATCTCCCTGGTCGATAGCGCAGCCGCTTGAGCTCTATTCTCGCACCGGAGACTCAGTAGGCAGCAAAAAAATGTCGTATCCGACCTGCTTGTTGCCGGCAAGGCTAGACGCCCGTGACACCCTGACTTCGCAGTCTGCTGTTGCCCAAGATAATCGGCAACAGCGTCACGCTCAAGCGGCAAGTCCAGTGGAAAAGACCACTCCTTCGACTCCAATACCACTCGCTCGATAGGATCCTCGATCCCCGCCCAAATCCAGCCACGTACCTCAATGTCTTATTCTTGCCAAACTTTCACTACCGGTACGTCAACAGAGCACTCGAGAACAGGGTCTACTGAGAAACCGATGAACTGAACGCTGCCACCAGTAACAGCACTGAAGCGGTCAATCGCCACCATAACGTCATCTCGTCGAATCTCCTGCTTACCATCACTGACTGCCGCACGGGATAACGCGTTAAGAAATCCTTACAGAGAAACCGGTAGCGGTTTGTTGACGGGCTGGGTCAGTTCAGCGACAGGCACAGAAAACCCAATAATTGCACTGTAGCCCTCGGTCTGCTCTCTGTGCACGACCCCAGCCGACGCCATAATTTTCGCACCACGCTGGCAGCTAACACTTTTCTCGCCGTCCTCTAAGGTCAGCTTCACCTCGCCTCCCGTGATGTACAACACGGAGTCAAAATCATGCCAGTGAAAAGGTGATTCCTCCTTGGCAAAATCTAAAGCGAGTGCGTGATAGCCCAGCGCTTCAATTTCAGCGTACGCCTGAGCCTCATCTTCGAAATACTGAATGTCATTCATCGGCTTTGCCCTCCTCTACTTGTCCCGCTACTCTAACGAGTACATCGGATCCTGCCTACTGGTTTCCTAAAGCGATAAAATCGAAGTGCACTCACCTATTTTAGACACGCTGCTGGGTGAAGATCGGTGGCCCTGATATGGTTCTGACATGACAGAGATAACCCGTCTCACCGCAGTGCAACTCTCCGAAGCGATTCACAGTCGCTCTGTGACGTGCGTAGAGGTCATGGACGCATTCCTTGCGCGTATTAACGCCCTGAATCCAGACTTGAACGCCCTGATCTGCCTCCTGACACCGGACGAATGCCTAGCAATGGCGAGAGAGGCGGACAAACAGCTCTCCGGCGGAGAGAGTTCAGGGTGGTTGCACGGCATACCGATTGCTATTAAAGACCTGTTCAATGCGCAGGATTTCGTCACCGCATGTGGATCACCTTTATTTTCGAGCGTTATGGCTCAGCAGGATGATCCTCATGTGGCGCGTCTCCGCGCTGCAGGCGCGCTCATTATTGCTAAAACCAACGTGCCAGAAGCCGGCCTCGGTGGTCATACTCAGAATAGTCTGTATGGATTGACGCGGAGTGGGCTCGATCGCAACCTCACTGCGGGGGGCAGCAGCGGCGGTGCCGCCACCGCCGTTTCGAGTCACATGCTGCCTCTCGCAGATGGCAGCGACATGATGGGCTCGCTGAGAACACCCGCTGCGTTTCAGGGCATCGTGGGGTTTCGGGCGTCTATCGGCGCAATACCAGCGGCATTAGACGCTGATCCGCTCGGCTTGGGCTTGACCGGCATCGGGCCGATGGCCAGAAACGTCAGCGATGTCAGCGCCTTGTTCAATACCCTCTGCAATGCCCCTACCGCTCACCGCCAAAACCCTGTCGGACATTCGGGACAGCTGAAGGGGCTGCGTATCGGCTGGCTGGGCGATGCAGCCGGGCACTGGCCGATGGCCGATGGTATTTTAGCTCAGTGTCAGCGCGGGCTGGAGAACCTCCAAGAACTGGGGGCTCATGTTGATCTTTGCCTCCTATCATTCCCTTTGGCAGACCTCTGGGATTGTTGGCTGACACTCAGACAGCGCTCCCTGCTGCCAGATCGCTCACTGTATGACGACCCCGACTCGCGCTTGCTCATGAGTGATAACTGGCAATGGGAAGTTGAGCAAGCCATGCAAAAAGGAGCGTCCGATTATCGTGCTGCAGACACACAGCGACACGATTGGCTCGTTAGCGTCGAAACGCTTTTTAAACGATACGATGTATTGGCAGCGCCGGCTGCTCAAGTGTTTCCTTTTGATGTTAAGTCAGGCCCACCCGTGGCAATCGAAGGGGCCTCGTTGGATACTTATCATCAGTGGCTAGCGGTCAGCCTGCCCGCGTCGCTAGCCGGCCTAACCGTTATCAGTCTGCCCGTCGCCGCTGCATCAGCAACCAAGATGACAGGGATTCAACTGATGATGCCCCACGGTCGAGACCACGATTTGCTGGCGATCGCGTCAAAGGCTGAGCAAGCGCTCTCCGCCTAATACAGTTCAGCTTTCAGCTTCATCGGGATGGCCATAATCGCGCACGACTCGGCGCCACACCCATCTTCCCGAGGCCACCAACACCAAACCGTATGTCAGTGCGAGCAACAGCTCTCCACTCATACCGCCGGATCCTTCAACACTGACGGCTCGCCCAAAAGGTAGCGCATAAAAAATGGTGAGCAACGCGCTCAATACCACACCACCGAATACCATCGCACGCGGCCACAATAACGTTTGCCTGACGACGGCGGAGTCCTTTTCTTTTTCTGGCAGTTGGTGCAACGCGATCCGATAGTCTCGCTCTGCTATTGACACCTCACCGATTCTTGAGACAACGATCATGACCAAGTAACTGCTTAGCGCGGCAATCAGTATTGGATCAGCGATGACTGGCCATTCCGCAACACCGATCAGGGCGAGGGCGTTCATCACGACATTGATTACAAAGCCCGCCGTCATACCCCAAAAGGCGCCCGCCTCAGTAAGACGATGACTCCAAATACTCATAAAGGCCACTGCGCCCCAAGATGACGCGAATAATGGCCCGGCAAAATGGGTCAGCCAAAAAATATTTCTGGGCAATAGGAGCGCGAGTGCAATGACCGTTAGGCCGACGGCCAGCATGGACCAGCGAGCAGAACCCAAACGCTGTGTGTGGTGGTCAGCGTTCGTCGAGTCACTGTCATCCCGTGCGCCGGCAGCGCTGCCCAGCACATCGTGGCTAACACTGAAGCCGACCAGCGATAGAAAAGTCGATGCAGAAGACAAGCCGGCAGCGAGCACGCCACAAATGAGCAGCGCCCCCAATGCGGTAGGCAATAGATTCATCGCCACCCAAATCATGGTGCTTTCAGGGGGACTAATAGCGGGATTGATCAGATTCACCGCCGTCGCAGCAAAGTTCGTCACGAGATACAAAAGCAACATGGCGATCAACGCACCACAAGCAGAACGAATGACCACGTGCTCGCTTCGCGCCATGAGGTAGCGACTAGACTGCCAGGGGCTTACGGCGACGACGATGCCCCAAGCCACACCCAAAATAGTCGCCCACAGCAATCCATCTAATGGGGTTTGCCATGGCGTGTCTGGACCCACTCGCCCATGCCAAGCAATGATGCCCGGTTTCGCTTCATACGTTGCCAGTGCCTCTATCGCCGATAACCATCCGCCCGCTGACTGAATAATAAAAAAAGCAGCCAGCACGATCATTCCTGAGAACAGCACAAACATGACGGTGTCAGTCAAAATAACGCCTCGAGAGCCGGAATAAAGCGTAAATAGGGTATAGCTAAACCACACCACCACAATGGCAGTGGATTCGTTAACGCCGGTCACCTCAGACATCACCAACGCCATGCCCCAAGTCACCGCGAGCAAATAAGCAGAGAGTCCAACCACAATCGAAATACCCGCAAAACGCTGAATACGGCGACTGTTAAAACGCGCTCTAAAAAAATCTGGCACCGTCAGCGCGCGACTCCGACGTAAATAGCGTCCGAAAAAAACGGCGCCGAGTACGTAACCCAAACAATTAAAACAGGTCATCATGATGATCAGCGGGGCGTGCCCCTGATAAGACATGCCGGCCTCACCCATAAAGGCATTGGTGCTCATAAAACTGGCTACCAATGTGCCGAGGATGAGTACGGTGGGCGCATTGCGGCCCGCAACAAAGAAATCTTCGAGGTTTTTGACACGACGTCCCGCGTACCAGCCTATCGCCAGATAAGCCGCGAGACTGACAACAATGGCAATCTGAAAACTATTCATCGAATCAGCGACTCACCACTTCTATCATGTAACCACGCCACCGTTACCGACCGATCGTAATAGCCTCGGAGATCACTGCCGTCAACGACTCAGCATCGCACATCCTGGGGTTGGTGCCTGCGGCCGCGTCTTGCAAAGCTTTTGTTGTGAGCGTATCCACTGCCGAGATAGGCACACCCAACTCCGACAGCGTACGTGGGATCTGGAACTGATCTAACAGTCCACATACATAGCCATAAAAAGCATCAAAATCCGAATCGGTGTGGCCCAGCGCTCGCATCATTGCGGGCACCTTGTCGGCGATTGCAGGTGCGTTGAAGCGCAATACCGCGGGCAGTACGACGGCATTGGTGAGGCCGTGATGGGTATCATACTCGGCGCCAACCATATGGCTGATCGCGTGCACTAGGCCCAACCCCTTTAGGAAGGCGATGCCCGCCAGACAGGCGCCGACCTGCATGCCGCCGCGCGCCGCAATATTGTCGGGCTCTTTCACCACCAAGGGCAGTGATTGCCCAATTAAGGTCAAGGCCTCTAGCGCAATCCCGTCGCACATGGGGTGAAAATCGGGCACACAATAAGCCTCGACAGCATGCACCAGGGCGTCTAAACCGGTCCATGCGGTCAACTGAGGAGGAAGCCCCGCCGTGAGTTCAGGATCTAGCAAGGTCAGGGCAGGTTTCAAGTCCGGATGCCAAACACACAGCTTCATCCCCTCCTGACTATGCGTAATCATTGCGGTGCTTTCCGTTTCAGCTCCCGTTCCCGCGGTCGTCGGGATGCAAATCAGGTTGGGAAACATATGTCCAACCGGCATAGCGGGGCTCGCTTCATCGTAGTTAAAGCGCCACAAATCAAGATCATTATTCGCCACCAGCGTGGTCGCTTTTCCCGCATCCATGCCACTGCCGCCCCCTATTGCAATCACACCATCGTGATGCCCATCGCGAAAACATTGGCGGGCCCGGTCAATATCGGTGTCCTTGGGATTAGGGGAGACGTCAGAGAAGCTATCAACTGTCAGCCCAGCCGCCTCCAACGATCGCTTGGCATCCATAATGAACGGCAAATTGGCGGAGCCGCGATCGGTCACGATCAGCGGGTTCTTCATGGCTAAAGCTTGGCAGTGCTGTGCCAACTCACTGATTCGTCCGGGACCATAGGCAATCGGCACAGGATAGGACCAGTCATGTGGCTGCAACAGTGCCTTGGAATCCGTAGTTTGCATAGTGCTATCTCACGATTAGGGCTAGCGATAACGCGACAGGCGCGCCGCTTTAAAGGGTCAGTTTAGCGCACAAATAAATAGCGTGCTTTGCTTATTACTTTTGATTATATTGCGTGAAAATTGGCTTAGCTCATGTGTTCGATCACCATTGCTGAGCAGCAAACGACGTGGGTGAACTGCCCCTCAACCAACCATGAGGGGGACAGTGCCGTGTTAAGACAGACCCCAGAACAGGAAGCAGATCACATGAATTCACCGCAGCTTTCTCTTTCGCGCCGGCTTCGTAAATCGCCGTTTGAAACACGCTCTCATGTGGGTGCGACGAGGGCCTCAGTTTACAACCACGTTGTCTTACCCACTGTTTACGAGTCACTAGAGGCCGACTACTGGCATCTCAGAGAGCACGTTCAAATGTGGGATGTCGCCTGCCAGGTTCAGGTAGAAGTGCGTGGGCCAGACGCACTCAAATTTGTCGAATTCCTCACACCAAGAGATGTCTCGAAGTGCGTGCCAGGACAATGCATCTACGCGCCGCTGCTTGATGAGCACGCCGGCGTGGTGAATGATCCGATCATTCTCTGCTTGTCCACAGACCGATATTGGCTGTCTATATCCGATTCAGATGTCTTGCTCTGGGCAAAGGGTCTTGCAGTCGGTAGCGGGTTCAACGTGACAGTCCACGATCCGGACGTATTCCCCTTATCGCTACAGGGCCCTAAATCAGAAACGCTATTGCGCCGACTGATTGCAGAGCCGGTCGAGGACATTCGTTTTTTTCGTTTCATTCACACTCGCATTGCAGACATTGACCTCGTCGTTGCTCGCACTGGCTGGAGTGGTCAGGGTGGTTTTGAACTCTATTTAAGTGAGCCCGCAGAGGGGGAGCGACTGTGGGATATCATCGCCGAAGCCGGTACGGATCTAAACTTGCGCGCAGGATGTCCTAACTTAATCGACCGTATTGAGACCGGTTTATTATCACACGGCAATGACGTCACGCTGGCCAACAACCCGATCGAGTCGGGACTCAACCGCTTTTTCAAAATGGGTAAAGACGCGGATTATTTAGGCAAGCAGGCGCTCGAGAAAATAGTGGCCGAGGGCACGTCACAGCAATTCGTGCGCCTGGTATTCCCGGGAGATCCAATTGCGAATCCTCGTGAGCACTACCCTCTCACTGTCTCGGGAACCGCCGAGCCAGGCAATGTCACGAGCATCATTTATTCTCCTCGTCTTGGGTACAACGTCGGGCTGGGATATGTTCCCGCATCCGCTACTGCGATTGGCACCACCGTAACGCTGACACTGGCCGGCGGCACAGTCTCTGGCAAGATCGCTGATACGGATTGGCATACAGCGCCCCCTCAGTAACCCCGCCCTGAACTGATATCGGTGTTAGCAGCCCTTCAGCTAATCGGCGGAGAGGCCGTGAAGCATCTTGGTCTCTAGAAAATCGTCGAGACCCATTGCCCCCCCCTCTCTGCCATTTCCCGATGCTTTATAGCCACCAAAGGGCGAACCGTATTCGTAAGCACCGCCATTAACATGGACCGCCCCGGCACGCAGCTTGCGGGCGACACGCGCGGCGCGCTCACTATCCCCTGTCTGCAGGTAAGCAGCCAATCCATAAGGGGTATCGTTAGCAATCGCAATGGCATCCGCTTCATTCTCAAAGGGAATAATCGCCAAGACAGGGCCAAAGATCTCCTCGCGGGCAATCCGCATGTCATTGGTGACATCAGCGAAGATCGTCGGTCGAACAAACCATCCCGTCGTCAACCCTTCCGGACGACCCAATCCGCCAGCGACCAGCCTTGCCTTCTCGTCAATACCGACCTGTATCATGGCTTGCACCCGGTCGAACTGAATCTCATCAAACAGTGGACCCAAATGATCCCCTTCGATTTCGGGATCATCTACCCGGGTATTCTCAGCCGCTCGCCTCGCAATCTCAACGACCTCGTCGTAGCAGCTACGCTCGACCAACAGCCTCGTTGGCGCATCGCAGGACTGCCCGGTATTAAACATACACTCGGCAACAGACTGGGTGACCCGTGCCTCAAGATCACAATCGGCGAAGATCAGATTGGGAGACTTACCCCCCAACTCAAGTGTGACTCGCTTGACAGATGCCGCCGCGTCCTGGGTCACCGCAGTGCCCGCTCGAGTCGACCCCGTAAACGACATCATTTGAATATCAGCATGCCGCGACAGCGCTGAACCAACGACTGGCCCCGTGCCATTCACGAGATTGAAAACGCCCGCCGGAACCCCTGCCTCATGAAGTATCTCGGCATAAATCATCGCAGAAATGGGAGTGTGTTCGCTGGGCTTCAAGACACAGGTACAACCCGTTGCTATCACTGGCAGTACCTTGAGTACCACCTGATTGATCGGCCAGTTCCAAGGCGTAATCAAACCACAAACGCCAATCGGCTCGCGCAGCAACATCTCACCATTATCGAATAACTCACTTTCTTTAAGCCGCTCCAGCGCAGCAATAAAGCCGTCTAGGTGCCCTATCGCCGCGTCGGCTTGCGCTTCACGCGCCATCGTAATCGGCGCGCCCATTTCCATTCGCATCGCCTGTGCCAGATCCTCAAATCGCGCTTCGCTCACCTCCCGAATGCGCTTCAACAAGGCTAATCGCGCTTCCTTAGTCCAGACTGAAAATCCCTCAAAGGCAGTGACCGCGGCAGCAACCGCACGGTCAACGTCGGCCTCGTTACCCAACGCAACCTCACCCAGCTGCTCAACATTGACAGGGTTAAGTACCGGCATCGCGTCTAACGAGAGTGGCGCCACCCATTCACCATCAATATAAAATTTCGATAAATTATCCATAGTGCCTCTTACCTCGTATTGAATTCAGCGAGTCCGCACAATCGGGACACACATACCACTCGACTAATCAGAATATCGTGGCTTACCTTATCAGACTGGTAATACCTTAGCGGCTCATACTCGTAGCCATTTTGGCAACACCTCTTGCGCTACCGTCACGCCCTCTCCGATCGATACGCTACCCGGCACCTCCACCGCCCCTACTAATCCGCGACAAAATTTAGAGGCCTCAATAAAATCTGTTTTGCCCAGCGGCTCGTCATTGAGGGTTTGGTAATGATCCGCGATGTGCTGAGACATTCTGCTACACGGAGGATTGTATTCCTCCACAATGAGTACCACACCACCCTCGAAGGTGAGTACCGTTCCTCTCGGTAAGCGCGATAACTCAGGAAGCCCAGAGATACTCAAGTTCACAGCGACATCACCTGCCCTCAGGGCGGTCGGGAGACCGAGCTGTGTGGAGACCGCCGCCAAATCCTCATGTGCAACGGCCGACCATTGCCGTTCATTTCGACGCTCAGTGCCGCCGGGTTGCTTATCCGTCAGATCCCACGCCGTCCGAGTAAAGCCTCGATGGCGATCTCCGACAATCCCGTCAAAAGCAAATTCAATTGTGTCGCACTCGGCTTTGCTTAATGAGCCCGCTGCACCGACATAGGCACTCTCCAGCGTTCCATGCACTTCCTTCATCAGATCAACCTCACTCGTGTCTGCCCGACGCAATAGCCTGCCATGCCTCCCGCCCAGACACCATGCCCCGCAGGAAGACCAGTGTCGATAGTAACGCTGCCGCGTGTCGCGCAATCTCCTCAGTTATCCACGCTGTGTAGGCCTAGTATTGTCTCGCTTGGGTATCAAGCGCCGTGATGTCACACACAGCTCACTGACAAGCCGTATACTTGAGGCAATGGACAACACAATTGGACCTATCAACGAATTACTCAGTGTCGTGATTACCACACTGGGTGAGCACGTGCCGCGCGATCTGACGTGGCCGATGCTACTGCTAATGCTCGCTATTGCGATCACTATTTGGCTACTGCGTGATGGCTGGGGCGCAAAGGGGGTAAATGGGCGCATGACACAACTGCGCCTGCTGCCATTCTTACTACCCAAAGCGATCTATACCCACACCTCTGCAAAAGTCGATGTAGGCCTTTATACGGTAGAGCGCTTACTGCACCCACTATGGGCTACCACTTTCTTAGTCAGTGTTGCCCCTGCCACCGAGTCAAGTGTCATCTGGGGCTTAGAGGCAGTGTGGGGGTCAGGCCCCACCTTAACCAGCCATTGGGGCTGGATGCTGCTCTACAGTTTGGTGACACTGCTCGTTTATGACCTCTTCTTTTTTGCGATTCACTACTGCGAACACAAAGTGCCTGTGTTGTGGGCAGTCCACAAAGTCCATCATTCCGCAGAGGTATTAACCCCTCTGACACGATACCGCGAACACATCATAGAGGGCCCGATCTACGCCATAGGAGCAGCGCTAGCCTACGGTGTCGCTGGCGGTCTGTTTGGTTGGTTATTTGCAGGCAGTATTGTGCCTGCGACACTATTTAATCTTGGCTTTTTTGCTGTAGTGTTCGGATTCAACGGCGCCTTTCGTCACTATCACGTGGCATTTCACTACCCAACGGGTTTATCTCGGTGGTTACAGAGTCCTGTCATGCATCACATTCATCACAGTTATCTTGAAAAACATCGAGACACTAATCTTGCGGCAGTGACCAGCCTGTGGGATCGGCTGTTCGGCACGCTCTACATTCCAGAAAAGGATGAATACACTCCCTGGGGGTTGGGGCCAGCGACACAGGATCAGTATCGATCTCTGGGGCAAAACATCATGGCACCCTTTCGTGATTGGATGCTGATGTTAAAAGCGAGTAGTAAGGGCGACCAGTAGATGCTCCGTGAATAAGTTCTTCGCAGCGCTAATGACACTCATGATTGCGGGCACGGTTGCCGTCGTGTTTGTGCTCGGCCTGTTATCAGTTCAGGACGGCCCGCGTGAAATGCCCACTGAACAGCACACAACGCCAGAGAAATAAGACAACGATGACGCAAGACCCCGAGAAGACCGCCCATGATGATATCCGCTCAGCACCGGCAGGCGCACGCCGACACCAAGCCGTGGCACGGGTTCGACCTAAGGATGCCGCGACACTGATTGTTGTTCGCGGCGGGCCGGAACCCACTATTTTAATGGGCAAGCGAGCGTCCACCCATCGTTTCATGCCCAACAAATTCGTCTTCCCCGGGGGAAAGTTAGATCGCGTTGACCAGCAGCTAAAGGTGCCTGGGGACCTGAGCGACCCGGTCATGGCACGTTTGCGTAAATCAACGCGCAAAGATGTAGGCGATCGCAAACTTCGTGGATTAGCGCTGGCGGCGATCAGAGAAACCTATGAGGAAACGGGTCTCGTCATCGGTCGCAAAGCCGTCACTCCGCTCAATAGTCGCAACACCATTTGGCAGGAATACTTTGCTCACGATGTCGAACCACCACTCGAACATCTCGACTTTATCGCCCGAGCAATTACGCCACCCAACGCGAATCGTCGCTTCGATACTCGATTTTTCATGGTGCACGAACGCTTCATACAAAATGATCCTGAGCGAGTCGTCGATGCCAGCGGTGAGCTCAATGAAATACACTGGATTACCCTTCCGCAAGCGCGGCAGCTTGAATTGCCCTCGATCACACGGTGGATTATCGATAGAGTGGAGGAGCGCATTGGCTTTGACACGTCAGCACAACTGAAACAAAGCGCACCGTTTGTCCGATTTATCAATGGCGCACAAGTATCAGCTAACTTATAAGAGACTTCAGCTTGTAAAAGACATCAGCTTTGCCAGCTGCTGATGGTTACATGCACTGTCCGACAGATGGATAAAGACTATGCCAGCGTCATCAAGTGATACCGACAAAGGACAGCTGACCGGCTACGGATCATCGTCCTACCGACACTACGTTCTCGTGCTGCTCATGCTGGTTTACACCCTGAACTTTGTGGATCGCACCCTTATCGCTGTGGTGGCACAGCCCATCATTGAGTCTTTTCAACTCACTGACGCGCAGTGGGGACTTCTATACGGACCTCCCTTTGCTATTTTCTATGCCGTGATGGGGCTGCCCATAGCGCTGTGGGCTGACCGCGCCAATCGCGTCAATGTCATCGCCATTTGCATCGTACTGTGGTCAATTATGACCGCGCTGTGCGGCATTGCCGTCGGCTTCGTCACGCTGCTCTTATTCAGGATTGGTGTGGCGATTGGCGAGGCTGGTTGTACCCCACCTGCCAATTCTCTCATTGGCGATTATTTTATTGCCCGCAAGCGAGCCACTGCCCTCGGAGTTTACTCAATGGGCGTCACCCTAGGCAGCGTGCTCGCCAACGTGTTTGGCGGACCTATTGCCCAAATGCAGGGCGCAGACGTGGGAAATTGGCTCACTGGCCTTGGCTTGGGCTGGCTGTTTGGTGGGCTCGATTGGAGCAATATTGAAGGCTGGCGGGTGGCCTTTGTAGTGGTCGGATTGCCCGGTGTATTGGTGGCCTTGTTGGTCAAAATGAGTATTACCGAGCCGCCACGGGGTTACTCCGACCCCCCCGCAGCGCAAACCGACAGCACACCGAGCTGGCATGACACTTTTGCCGAATTACGCAGCAAGCCTTCTTTTTGGTGGATGGCGATTGCCGCCTCATTAGTCGCTTTTGTGGGATACGGGCTCATCAGTTTTCAAGCGCCTTTTTTACAGCGTGAACACGGATTGAGTGTTCGCGATGCCGCACTGCAATTTGGCGCGCCACTCTCGCTGCTCGCCGCTGTGGGAACCTTTCTCGGTGGCTATATCACAGAGCGCCTCACACCTCGGCTGCCAACTGCCGTTGCTTGGGTTCCAGCCATTGCCATCACCTTAGCAGTGCCCGCCTATGCCGCCGCTTTTTTTGCCACAGATCTGTTTTGGGTCTTTACGCTCTGGGGCATAGGGGCAGTGCTGCACTACAGCTACTTGGGTGCGCAATATAATATTGGCCAGGGGGTAGTCAGTAATCGATCCAGAGCCACTGCCATCGCCGTGTTGCTCATCCTCGTGTCCCTCATCGGGAACGGCATTGGGCCTTATTTTGTGGGGTTCATGAGCGACTTTTTTATGCAACAGCAACTACTGATGCTGGAAGCCGGTAGCCATTTATCTCCTGAGATCTGCCAAGCCACCAACCTTTCGACGCTGATCGAAGATCAGGCTTTGTGCCGTCAGGCAAACTCTACCGGACTTAAATATGCGATGGCAGCGACCGCTAGCATCTTCATCCTGGCCTCGATCTGTTTTGCTCTGTGCGCACGCACATTAAAGCAGGATTTTGTCGCCGAGCTAGGCTAGCGCTATGACGGCCGTCGCTCAGTATCCAGGTATGAATTACTGCGCACCTCGGGGACGTTGAGGTGCGGTCTTGGCCTTAGGGCCTTTCTTACGGTCGGGGGTTCCTTGCCGCGACTTATTGCGTGACGCTGGCTTAGCGTTAGGCTTGGACTTATTTTTCGGCCTACGCTTTCCTGGTGATGCCACTTCTTTGGTGGGCAAGCGGTGCTCCGGCTCAAAACCTTCAATCTCATGCCGCGCTAGCGACTGTTTAATGAGTCGCTCTATTTTCTGCAGCTGAGCCACCTCATCGGCACTCACCAAAGACACCGCCAAGCCCTCTTCTCCAGCGCGACCGGTTCTACCAATGCGGTGGACGTAATCTTCCGGCACATGCGGCAGTTCAAAATTCACAACCATAGGCAACTGCTGAATATCGATGCCGCGCGCAGCAATGTCGGTCGCCACTAACACTTGCAACTGACCACTTTTAAATTGCTGCAAGGCACGGGTCCGCGCACTCTGCTTTTTGTCACCGTGAATCGAATCGCTCTTAACCCCCGCCTTGGCCAACTGCCGAGCAAGTTTGTCTGAGCCATACTTTGTTCTCGCAAAGACCAGCACCTGGCCCATTTTCTCATTGCGCAGCAGATGTTTTAGCAGCTCGCCTTTGCGGTTCTTATCAACGGGGTAAATCTTTTGGGTAATACGACTCACCGTCGTGTTGGCCGGTGTCACCGACACCCTTTTTGGCTGATGCAAAAACTCACCCGCCAAAGCCTCAATAGGCCGTGAAAAGGTCGCCGAAAACATCAGCGTTTGTCGCACCTTGGGCAGCGCAGACTGAATTTGCCTCACTGCCGGAATAAACCCCATGTCGAGCATTCTATCGGCCTCATCCAAGACCCAGAGCTTGACGTGATCCAGACGCAACGCGTTTTGGCTCAGTAAATCAATCAACCGACCCGGTGTCGCGACCAAAATATCAGTCCCGCGACTGAGATTACGGATCTGCGGACGAATATTGACGCCGCCACATACCATCTGACTATTGAGCTTCAAACCGCCACTATAAGTTCGAATGCTATCGGCGACCTGCGCAGCCAACTCTCGGGTGGGCGTGATCACCAGACAATGCACATCTTTAGGACCAGGACGACCACTATTATTCAATAACTGCAGGATCGGTAAGGTAAAAGCCGCAGTCTTGCCTGTTCCGGTTTGCGCCGAGGCCATCACATCGTCACCAGAGAGCACCAAGGGGATGGCGCTCGCTTGGATGGCGGTCGGCTCTTCATAGCCCTGCTTTTCGATATTACGAATAAGCCGAGCATTGAGGCCCAGATCGTTGAATGTGCTCATGGAAATCTCTTTACTGTGAGGAAGCAGGCTAATAATCGCCGGGGCGCTATAAACAGACGCACCACACCGGCCGATTGCTCGCGCAGTATGGAGCGATTCACTCCCAATACAAGGGTTATTTAGCGGGACTATGTCGGCCGGTAGCGGTCGCTGGTAAGAATGCCCCGCCGCTGACGACGGGTTTTCGCTTCACTCTGCCGCTAATGTGAACCAAGCCGACAGGGGCAGATGACGCCGAGCCGCTTTCTACTCATTGAGAGTGCAGCGCATGGGATCTAGCGAAGCCCGAGCCGCTCGCATCATACGCGGCTTGCACTGTTGCGTGAGCAGTGGGTCTCGCCTTGGCACCTTTATCGCAATGCGACTCGGCCCTAATACGCCACCCGAGGCCGATTCATGCACCCTCACTCAGCACGCATGCATCGCCCCACAGAACTCATGCGTCCGCTCACCAAGACGACGCTAACTGCCCGTGCTGAGTATCTCCGCTTCTTCAGCGCAGACTTGCGGATTGGGCACCGCATGCGTTTGGGCGACCAGCTCCGATCTTGCCGCCGTCATCGTGGCCTGAAAGAGCGCGTTATTCTGAAGCTGGGCGAAGGCCGTGGCACCCACCGCCATGCCTGCCTCAGTGTCGCTCATCCAGTGAACGTTGCAGACCATCCGGCTGCGGGCGTAATCACGACCCCTGCTGAGGATGCTCTCGGCGCGCTCGGGGGCTAATTGAGACAAGATGAGCGCCCAACCCCAACCAATCGCACTGTGTCCGCTGGGGTAAGAACCATCTGTCTCCAGCAGCGTGCGTTCTTCAGGCGTGCAGATCGCTTGCTGGTTCGTCACAAAAGGCCTTGACCGCTGGTACGCTTTTTTGGCGGGGTATGTTGCCAAACCCAGATCGGTCAGTGACCGCTGCAACAATCGATATAGCGCTGGCGTCTCCGAGTCGCTGACTGACACACCCAATGCGCAGGCGAAGATCGATGCGGCGGACGGAAATGACAAATCGGCATCACGCGCCGCCATTTCCCAACGGGCAGTCCCCTCGAGGGGACGCAATGCGTCGCTAGCGGCCTTGTCGGCTTGCTCGCCAGCAGACCCGTCAACTGGAGGTGCCGGCACGAACTGCACGCTATTGAGCGGTGGACGCTCATGGAGATAACCCTGCATCAAACCATGTCCTATCTCGGGAACAGGACCGAGAATGTCGAGCTGAGGTGACTGCGGCTGACACGCCGACAGTGCGAGCAATATGAGCGGGATGGGGAATCGGTTTTTCATCATTTTCTCGTCGCCTAGGTGATAAGGTCCGTATACAACCACCGACCTATTAATCGGCTGGGTGCGTTAAAAACAATACCAGCGTCACTGCGGGTATGAATAACCGTCAATGCTTACCCCTATCTGGGGACGCTTTTGGGCTATTGACGGCAGATTTTCGACTTAGCCACACTTGATGGGCAAGTCCATTTTGACACCCAGCGCGTCACGTTGCGCAATGCAGCTGCCAGTGACCACGTCCTTTACCGCCGAAGCAAATTCTGGTCCCGCGTCGTCTGCCTGTGCCATCGGCACAAAGGCTCCAACCATATCGTTCAAGACATAACCCGCCAGCAACGCGGTAACCAAAGTCAGCTTCTTCATGTTTTTTCCTCGAGTGATCACGATTAAATCAAGATGCTCGGCATCAGTATCTATTGAATCACAAGAACTGGAGGCGCGGAACTGACTCAGACTGTTATTGCAACTCGGCTCCACTTGGGTAGGCTGTCATCTCCTCCATTCGTGCCAAGGATCGCCCCATGAAGACGGTAAGACGCTCGCCCATCGTTGCAATGTTATCGGCCGTATTGTGTTGTCAGGCGGCGCTACTCCATGCACACCAGCACGATACCGTCCTCGATCGGGACGCCTTGTTGGACGTCTTCGGATGGGATGCAGAAGTAGCCCAGATTACGAGCGAAAAAGTCGCCGACGGTCTCTACGTTTTATTTGGGTTGGGCGGCAATATCGCGGTATCCGTTGGCTCCGACGGCGTGCTTATTGTCGACAACCAGATACCAGAGCTGGCTGACAAGATTAAATTCGTCATCAAGGACTTGGGCGGCGATAATATCGACTACATCGTGAACACCCACTGGCACTTTGATCATGCCGACGGCAATACGGTGCTCGGTCCGGAGGGCGCCACAATCCTTGCCCACAGCAACGCGCGAACCGCCATGGCTGAGGGCGGCATCATCGACATGGTGATTGCCAAGTATCAGCAGCCGCCCTATCCCGAGGGCGCGCTACCTGAACTGACGTTCAGGCAGGAGATGGCGCTGCATTTCAACGGCGGCGAGATTGAACTCAGGCACTTCTCCGCGGCACACACAAACGGTGATTCGGCAGTGTTTTTTCACCAGCAGAATGCAGTCCACATGGGAGATGTTTTCAATAACGCCGGATACCCCTTCATTGATGTCGGCAGCGGTGGTGATGTCGACGGATTGATCCGTTTCTGCGAACAAACGCTTGATGCCATAGACGAGGACACGATCATTATCCCGGGCCATGGCCCGGTCACGAACTACGACACACTGGAAAACTATGTCGCCATGGTGCGAACGGTCCGCGATCGCATACAGGCAATGATCGATGAAGGGCTGAGCTTAGAGGAGATCAGTGCGGCCAAACCCACGGGAGATTTCGACAGCATCTATGGACCTGAAGCCGCCTCGCCAGGATTCGTAAACCGGGTCTATACCGACCTCTCCCGTAAGCAGCAGAAATAATACACACGCGCCCCGCTGTAGCATCGCTTCGATCTGAAATGAAATAGACGTAAAGATGCTAAAGAGACGAGTCATTTTCATACTGTCTTGGCGCACATTGGCTCGAGACAACCGTGTTGTTGGCGCGCTGTGTTCGGTTTGGTAAAAAGATTCTAAAGCGCTGAACAAGTACCCTGGCGTCGCCAAGACAGAGGGATGACAAACCTGGCCACTGGGCACTCTGAGGTGGGCGGCGCACCCAGTTTAGGCCACTTTTGACACAACGGTAGCGGCACCGGCCTTTCTCGAAACGCGTTACCTAACTGCCGAGTGGCGAGCCTATGGCGAGGAAGTAGACAGCCCCATAGATGGCAGGCAGCTGCATCGCCAACTCGGTGGTTGTATCAAATGAAGGCTGGGCCACTGGCAGACATTTCCAAATCGATGGCCGCCCAAACCGGGCGGTCTCGTTTTTATCACTCCGAAGTGTCTACCTGCTGGCATGCCGGCTAGGCAACACGGGTTAACCTTATTCCGCGTCGGAGGACGCCTGATTGTCAAAGTGAATAGGGTTGCAGCAATTTCGTCCACCGGGCCGCTGCCAACCGGTTGCTTGGACTGCAGGCACCCGCCTGCATGTCGAACAGCTTTATTGTTAAGCGATTGGCACTTTTATGCTGTGCCGGTTACGCCAACTCTTTGGCCAGATATGCCATTTAAGCTGTCTATATCATTGTTTGGGAATTGCCGGCTGCAGACAGAAAAATATGAGTAGCTAAACGAACCCCCTGTCGCTAGCGTCATAAAATCAACGCGGTCGCTAACTCATTGCGGTGGCGCTCGCGCAGAGCCAAAAACCATTTGACTCAGTGTAAACTGGGGCCCACTGGCGGGTTACGAAATCGGCTCGGCAGTCAATGCGCTATAGGGAGAGGCTTATGAGATTCATCATGATGATGATGCTCTTCGTTGCATCAGAGCGTGCAGCGGCTGAGGTATTACAACTAGATTGTGTGACCGAAAACCCCCTTGCAGACAACAGGGTATATATCATCGACACAACCAGAGGCACAGCATCCGTGCACTACAGCTACGGATATACGCTACCGGCAAGCAGGGTCTCTTTAGAAGCGGGCGTATTCACACTCTATTTTGCGAGCGGCGGCGGGTTACCTGAGGTCACTATTTCGCGAGTCACGGGCAAGTACCGGACAAGGTACGTCGACGATAGCGCTGATACAGGAGTTTGCTCACTCCTCGATGAGCCAGAATTCAAACTGTAAGGTCGCTTCTGATTCTCCAGCTCAAGCCCACCTGCAGCGGCCTACCTAGGCGCTGGGCTGCCCTTGGCCTAATGTGACCGCAGGCCCCTTGGTGCACTCATGGGGCTACTCCTTCAGCCTGTCACCTTCTGCCAAGTCATTGGCACTAAGGGTCAACCCTTACGGCGACTCCTATCCGATGATGTACGCATCAAGGACGAGTTACTGCCATGGACGGTGCATTCAACGTGAGCTTTGCGGCGTCAGAAAAAATTCAGTCACCGATGATGCTCGAGAGTCAGTGGAAAGGGCAGATAACTGATGGGCTGACCGAAAAGGGATGATGCCGTAGAAAGCAAGCAAGTGAGCCCTTCGGGGCTCTTTTTGAGTTAATTGCGAGTCTTCGTGGCAGTGTTTTGGACCATAGCCTTAAGTGTTTGAGAGTTGTAAAAGCAGTGACGCCAGGGTTTCAAAGCCCTCTAGTTCGGTCTCTCCCAGTCCCAGTTCGTGTGTTCGGTCCCCTAGCGTTCCTTTGCCTGTCCAATAGGGTCCGTAGACATGCCATATGTCGGAGCTTAGGTAGCTTGCCATATTGGGGCGAGTTCGCATCATTTTTTGATGCTGTGCAATGGCTGGTTTGTCTCCCAAGAGCATCTCAATAGCTTCGGGCCCACTAGCCACCTCAAGCATTCGCCGCGTAAGGCTGTCGACGACATAAAAAATAGAAAAGTCGGCCATGCTTATTTGAGATCCTACGGCGAAGCCACTGGTGCTGGTAGCAAGTATTTGCTCAAGATTAGCCACCTTTAACGCCAGCCCAGATGAAGGACCGGCAGACCCGCCGACGACATCGCGCTCCCAATCTTTCCATCCCCAGAATGAGTCCCACATGGGCGCTTGGATGTCCTCATGAATGTGGGTGGAGATCATCATTACTTTTGCGCGATCTGCGGGTGCCTCGGGCATGAATCCCGCAATCTCAGCGACGTATTGAGCGCAGGCACTGGTTTGATTGATTATCTCTCCCTTGTGCTCCACCACCGGAAGCATCTTGAGAGGCCCTGAAAATTCCGCTGAGAATTTCTCGTTGCTTGCCCAGCTGCCGCTGACAAACGTCTCTTCAAGGGATACGACCTCATCAACGAAATCTAGAGCGGCATCGTAAGCCATATATCGGATAAGCATGCCACGCGCAGAACAATTCCAGTAGCGCAATAAAAGTGTGTCAGGTGCGACGGGGGTCTCTTGCGGCATTTTTCATCTCCATCCCAATAATCGTGGACTGCTGGCACTCGGGAGAGCCTAACCTATCTCAAATAATAACTGTTGGAAATGCCCGACGTTTCCTCAGCGTTGTCATCGATGCGTAGGAAACTCGACGGCACGAATTTGAGGGCGTCAAGGGGCTAAAACCTCGCAGGCGGCAGCGACTCCGCCACCATTTTTCAGTGGGTAAAGTTCGTGGTCTCTTCGCCGACTAACCGACTTATTTGGCCTTTCGCCATTTGCTTTTACATGGGAGATTTGTGGCAGGGCTTCGTCATCAACATCCCTGATCTAAACTGACCACCATTGATGCTCCCAACCCAAGATCCGATAGATCATCCTCAATATCCGAGTTCAGGTGATGCAGTTGGTACTGATGGGTCACGGTACTGATGGGTCACGGACCTGTCGCTCCCCAAATCGAGGCTCTTGAAGCCGAAAGTTGGGGAATCAGTGTATCAAACGCTACCTAACCCTTTGATATCGAGAGGTTATTATCACTAATATTGGAGGCTCGGGTCGGAATCGAACCGGCGTTGACGGATTTGCAATCCGCTGCATTACCACTCTGCCACCGAGCCTTGTTGTTGCCGCCAATACGCCGCAGCTTTAGCGGAGCGTCTCCCGCCAAGGCCGCGGATTATACACAGCCACGCGCAAAAGCGAAAAACAAACAAACCTGACAACCCAAATACTTTTTAACGCGCTCGCGGTAAGCTAGCGCCACCACTAATAAAAGATAAAAGAGACTCCGTTTATGTCGCCGATAAAAATAGCCGCCGCTCTATCTGTGTTATTAGCATCCAATGCCCTTGGGGCAACTCCAACACAAAACAGCTATTCCCCTGGGGTAGGGACGGACTATCCAAAGCAAGTTTTTTTTGGCGACCTCCACCTGCACTCCAATATCTCAGCAGACGCCCACTCGATGGGCAATCTATTGTTAAGCAGCGCTGACGCCTATCGCTTCGCCCGAGGAGAAAAGGTCGTTGCCTCCAATGGATTACCCGCACAGTTAAAACGTCCACTAGATTTCTTGTCCGTCACAGACCATGCAGAATTCATGGGCCTGTATCGGATGTTTACCATCGGAGATCCCCGTTTAACCACCACCGCACTGGGCAAGGCCTGGGCATCACAGTATTTAACCAAGCCTGACCCCAATGAAACCGACCCAACGAGAGTCGCATCGAGCAACCCCATTGCGGCTTTCGTGAACAGCATAAACGACCCAAACGCAGCCCGGGACGCCTATCCGGAAGCACTTAAGCACGCTATTTGGGCTGATGTCGCGCGAACAGCCGATGAGTTTAATGCACCTGGCATCTTTACTGCGTTTACGGGCTACGAATGGACCGCGATGAGAGACGGTAACAACCTTCATCGCTGTATCATTCTCAAAGATAACGCGGATGTCGTGAGCGGATGGATACCCTACTCCGCACAGTCATCGAGTGACCCAGAAGCACTCTGGCAAGCGCTGACCGAATATGAGTCGCTTACCGGCGGTGAGGCACTGTCGATTCCTCATAACGGCAATCTAAGTAATGGCTTGATGTGGGATACCAAAAGACTGGAGGGCGGTGCGCTCGATCAGGAATATGCCGACGCACGTATGCGGTGGGAACCCATTGCCGAAGTCACGCAAATTAAAGGAGATAGCGAGACCCACCCCGTTTTATCGCCCGATGACCCCTTTGCCGATTTTGAACGCTGGGACGAATACAACATCTCCAATACCGTCAAGACGACGCCCGACATGTATCCGGGTTCTTACGCCCGATCGGCACTCAAGCGGGGACTCGCCTTAGAGAAAACGATTGGCGCCAACCCCTATGCCTTTGGAATGATTGGCAGCACTGATGATCACACCTCACTCGCGACGGCAGAAGAAGACAATTTCTTTGGTAAATTCGCCAACTCTGAGCCCGGTATTCGCACACCTGATTCGCGGATGGCGGGTCTTAATGCCGACTGGGAGCTAGGCGCCTCAGGTCTTGCTGCAGTTTGGGCGCCAGACAATACGCGTGGTGATCTCTTCGCCAGCATGAAACGCCGCGAAGTGTATGCCACGACAGGCTCTCGCATTGTGTTGCGCTTTTTTGGCGGTTGGCAGTTCGCTGCCAACAGCATACACAGCCCCTATTTTGAGACCATCGGTTATCGGGATGGCGTACCAATGGGTGGCGAACTGTCCAGACAAAAAGAGGCGCGCGCGCCATCGTTTATGGTTCAGGCGATGAAAGATCCTGATGCAGCTAATCTCGATCAGGTACAGATTATTAAAGGCTGGATTGATGCCGATGGGATGACGCATGAACAGATTTACTATGTGGCCCTCTCTGACAACCGTCAGATTGATCCAGCAACAGGCCAGCCCGAACTGGTCGGCAGCACCGTTGACATCGAGACCGTCTCCTTTTCGAACACGATCGGGGCCGTACAGCTGAGTGCGCAATGGACCGACCCCGAATTTGATGCCTCGCAGGCCGCTTTTTATTACGCTAGAGCCATCGAAATTCCTCGCCCACGATGGAGTGAGTACGACCGAAAATACTTTGGTGGCGACTTTGGTAAGGCACCAAGCACTGTGCAAGATCGAGCCTACTCTTCGCCCATTTGGTATCGCCCTGAGTGATCAGACGAACAAGCTAGAAAAGAGGCAGAAATCGGCGATAATACTGGACCAAATCATGACGGTCGCAATGAAAATTAATCACTGATATGGTGTGTTTAACAAATAATTGAGGCGGTGAAATCACCGCCTTGATAACACAGTAGGTATGACATCAGCATCATCACTTTGGGGGGCGCGGCCAGTGGTCGGGCGAGGTGAATAACGTGAAACCAACTGATCTAAGAGACCCGGAATATTTCCATAAAGTGGTCGATTGTCAGTATGCCTGTCCTGCGCATACACCAGTTCCTGAATATATCCGTCTCATTGCTCAAGAACGCTATGACGATGCGTACATGGTGAATTGGGAATCCAATGTATTCCCGGGCATTTTGGGGCGCACCTGCGATAGACCCTGTGAACCCGCTTGCCGTCGTGGGCGCGTCGAAGAAGAGCCTGTGGCAATTTGCAGGCTCAAGCGGGTGGCAGCGGATAATAAAGGCTCTATTACCGATCGCCTTCCCAGCATCCCAAGACAAAAAAATGGTAAGCGGATTGCCCTCATCGGAGGTGGTCCCGCCTCGTTAACCGTCGCACGTGATCTGGCACCACTAGGCTACCAATTAGATCTTTATGACAGCCAGCCCGCTGGTGGTGGCTTTATGCGCAGTCAGATTCCCTCTTTTCGCCTGCCACCAGAGGTACTCGACGAAGAGGTCGACTACGTCCTAGACATGGGTATTCAGTCGCACTTCGATACCTATGTAGAAAGCCTCAAATCCATTATTGATAGAGGATACGACGCCATCTTTGTTGGCACCGGCGCTCCTCGCGGCAGCGATCTGGATCTACCTGGTCGACAAGCATGTGAAAAACAGATCCACGTGGGTATCGAATGGCTTGGGTCAGTCGCCTTCGATCACATTCAAAAAGTGGGAAAGCGAGTCCTGGTACTGGGCGGGGGCAATACGGCGATGGACTGCTGTCGAACAGCTCGCAGACTTGGTGGAGAGGACGTCAAAGTGGTGGTGCGCTCAGAGTTTGCGCGCATGAAGGCATCGCCTTGGGAAATTGAGGATGCTCAGGAAGAAGACATCCCAATACTCAACAATCATGTGCCGAGAGAGTTTGTCCACGAAAATGGCAAGTTAACCGGCATGCGCTTTGACAAGGTGGATGTGGTTTACGATTCGTCAGGCAAACGCAACCTTGTCCCTACGGGCGAAGAGATCTTTTTCGCTGCCGATGAGGTTCTTATTGCCATTGGCCAGGACAACGCATTCCCGTGGATAGAACGCGATCTCGGCATCGAGTTTGGCAAATGGGACATGCCTCATGTCGATAAGCGCACATTCCAATCGAGCAACCCCAAAGTATTCTTTGGTGGAGACGCCGCTTTTGGCCCCGAAAATATCATTACCGCAGTAGCGCACGGACACCAGGCTGCGGTTTCCATAGACCTTTTTCTCTCGGGTAAATCGACACAACAACGCCCGGCTCCCGGCGTGAATTTAATCAGCCAAAAAATGGGCGTACACGAGTGGAGCTACGACAATCTTGTCACCGTCGACCTCCGCGAAAAAGTGCCCCACGTGGACAAGGTCACTGCGCTAAAAGATCGTAAAGTCGAAGTAGAACTCGGATTTGATATTAACGCCGCTTACCGCGAAGCTGAGCGATGCCTTAATTGTGATGTGCAGACCGTATTTGACGGCGCAAAGTGCATTGAGTGCGACGGCTGCACCGATATCTGTCCTACTGATTGCATCAATTTCATCGATAACGCCGATGAGGTTGCGTTGCGCCGAACGCTTCGCGCTCCAGCCAATGACACCACTCAAGATCTTTATGTCTCGGGCGCGCTGGCACAAACACAGCGGGTCATGGTGAAGGACGAAAATGTTTGTCTGCACTGTGGCTTATGCGCAGAACGTTGCCCTACTGGCGCTTGGGACATGCAGCGGTTCCTGTACTCGGTGACTAAGGCGGGCTAACCATGCAACCTAAAGAATCGATTAATGACTTCGTTATCAAGTTTGCCAACGTTAACGGTACCGGATCAGCAAGCGCCAATGGCATGTTTGCAAAAGCCATCTTCCGAATGGGAATCCCCGTAAGTCCCCGGAATATCTTCCCATCTAATATTCAGGGACTACCAACGTGGTACGAAGTCCGGGTCAGTCAAGATGGTTATCTTGGCCGGCGTGGCGGCATCGACATGATGATCAGTGTCAATCCACAAAGCTTTGCTAAGGATGTTTCTGAAGTAGAGCCCGGTGGCTATATGCTCTACGACACCACCAAACCACTGGACCTGCGCCACGTCCGCAGAGATGTAAATTACCTTGGCATACCACTGACCGAAATGTGCTTACGCGAGTACACCGATTCTCGCCAAAGACAACTCTTTAAAAATGTGATCTATGTAGGTGCTTTAGCAGCACTCCTTAATATCGATTTCGCCATATTGAAAGATCTTGTTCGCGAACAGTTCAAAGGAAAAGAAAAACTGATTACCCCCAACATCCATGCCTTGGAATTGGGACATCAATACGCTTCCACCCACTTTACTTGCCCGCTGGGTATTCATCTCAAAGCCGGAGAGCAAACACCCAAGCACATAGAGGAATTCGATCAAATTCTCATGGATGGCAACACCGCGACGGCGTTGGGCGCTGTTTATGCGGGCGCAACGGTGGCGGCTTGGTATCCCATTACACCCTCGACATCGGTTGTCGATGCGTTCGAAAAATATTGCCGTCGACTGAGAATTGATCCGGGAACAGGCAAGAAAAACTACGCCATTGTGCAAGCCGAAGACGAGCTCTCAGCCATGGGAATGGTGATCGGTGCCAACTGGAATGGGGCTCGCGCCTTTACGGCAACCAGCGGCCCGGGCCTCTCATTGATGAGCGAATTCTTGGGTCTCGCCTACTTTGCTGAGGTACCTGCGGTGCTCGTCGATGTGCAGCGCGCCGGCCCCTCTACCGGCATGCCAACACGCACCCAACAGTCAGACATATTTGCCGCGGCGTACGCCTCACACGGTGATACCAAGCACGTGTTGCTGTTTCCAGCCACGCCGGCCGAATGCTTCAGCATGACGGTAGAAGCTTTTGATCTAGCCGAACGATTGCAAACGCCTGTCATCATGATGAGCGATTTAGATCTTGGTATGAACGAGTGGATGTCACCGCCTTTGGAATTCGACGACAGTTATCGTTATGACCGGGGAAAGGTGCTGACCGGCGAAGAACTCGATGCAATGACCGAGCGCTTTGGGCGTTACTTGGACGTGGATGGCGATGGCATCCCTTACCGGACTTATCCGGGCGCACATCCGACCAAGGGCGCTTACTTCACTCGAGGCAGCTCGAGAGACGAGTATGCCGCTTACACCGAGGACGGTGACGTCTATGTGCGCAACATGGACCGGCTGTTGCAAAAATTTGAAACAGCGAAATCACTGGTTCCCGAGGCCAAGATTAAAATGGCAGAAGCGCCCACCAAAGAAGCGCTGCTGTTCTTTGGGACTACCGCTTCGCCAGCCTATGAAGCACTGGAGATGTTAGAAAAAGAAAACATTCATCTCGACACCCTACGGCTACGATCGTTTCCCTTTACACAAGAAGTCGAAGACTTTATTGAGGCGCACGATCGTATCTTTGTCATTGAGCAAAACAGAGACGGCCAGATGCGTCGCCTACTGCTCAATGAAACCAACGTTGAAGCTAACGCCAAGCTTGTCTCAGTGGTGGAATACGATGGGCTCCCAGTGACGGCGCGAAAAATTGCTACCGTGATCCGAGGACATTTGGGTGTCAGCAACGTCACTTCATTGGTGTCAAAGGAAAAGGAAACTGCCTAATGACTTACGCTAAACCCGCTTTTCGTCATCCCGAATCCAAGACCAATGAGGTCGGCTGCACCCGCCGCGATTATGAAGGTGGTCTGTCGACGCTCTGCGCCGGGTGCGGTCATGACTCTATCAGCGCTGCGATTATTGACGCTTGCTTTGAGCTCTCGATTGAACCACACCAAGTTGCCAAGCTCTCGGGCATCGGCTGCTCATCGAAAACGCCCGCTTATTTTCTCAGTGGCTCACACAGCTTTAATAGCGTGCACGGCCGAATGCCCTCAGTGGCCACAGGCGCCAATGTTGCCAATCGAGACCTCATCTATATCGGCGTCTCTGGAGATGGTGATACCGCCTCAATTGGCATGGGTCAGTTTGCGCACGTTATGCGCCGCAATCTCAACATGACCTATATCGTCGAGAATAACGGCTGCTATGGCCTCACCAAAGGGCAAGATTCTGCCACCATGGATACCGACTCTGTCAGTAAAAAGGGCGATATTAACCCCTACATGCCGATCGACTTAGTGCGTCTAGGTATCGAAGTCGGGGCAACCTTTGTGGGCCGCAGCTTCTCGGGTGACAAAGAGCAACTGGTCCCGCTCATTAAAGCCGCACTCAGCCATCGTGGATTCGCTTTACTGGATGTCATTTCGCCCTGCGTCACTTTCAATAACCACCAAGGCTCAACCAAGAGCTACGCTAATTTCCGCGAGCATAATGAAGCGATGCCTGTCGATTTTATACCACGCCGGGAAGCAATCACTACCAGCTATGACGCCGGAGTGGTCAAGGAGGTCTGCTTACATGACGGGTCGGTGCTGCGCCTGCAAAAAGTAAACAACGAGTACAATATTGAAGACGCTCAATCTGCATTGGATGCGATTGCGCATCACACCAAGCAGGATCGCATCTTGACCGGATTACTCTACATTAATCGTGACAGCGAAGAGCTCCATGATGTACTGCAAACCGCTTCGAAGCCGCTCAACACCATGACGCAGCGAGACCTATGCCCAGGCTCTCGTTTCCTCGACTCTATTAACGCGGGGCTACGCTAAGCCTCGCGCGAGGCGCTGACAGACCTGTCGTTATGGTGCTGATAACCAAACCTTCCCTGTGCGGCTTTGTCCGCCCACCGCGCCGCCTTGCACGTCCACTGGGTCTCACTGCAACGCCGGGCATGTTGGGCACTGATTTCTAGTACATCGACGCCCGCCTCCAGCAGCATAGGCAACTGATCGGGCAGCAGATCCCCGACTACCTCTAGGTGCCCCTTAAAGCCAATCTGTCGAAGCTGCCGGGCGAGCGTAAAAACCCGACCGTCCGAGAAATTAGCCACGACTAATGCAATGACAGGCTCTGCTAGCCAGGCGTCCAACATCGATAGTGAGGTCACCTCAGAAACCTGCTTTTCGGCGCGCTGAGCACTCTCTTCTTCCACCGCCATAAAGTGGCCGCTGTGATCGACCCTGACGGTATCCATCGCATCACTCATCACGAAGAAACCGCAATGACATTGGGATTGCGGTGCAGTCCGCACTCTAATTTAGCCTGCCCTCGCCAACGCCCTGCCCTCACATCCTCTCCTCGCCCCACTCGCGAAGTACACGGCTCACAACCAATTGATGGATAACCTTTACTCGCGAGAGGATGTCGCGGTAGCTGATGCTGAGCGTGATAGGATTCGATACGCGCTGCAGTCCAATCAGCCAGCGGGTTAAATTTCCAAACGTTATAGATATCATCCCACTCAATGCGCGCGAGCTGCGCACGGTCAGCGGAGTGGAATTGCTTTTGTCCGGTAATCCAGCCGGCATAAGGCTTCAGTGCGCGTTTTAGCACCTGCACCTTTCTGACCGCACAACATCGGTCCGGGTCTATTTGATGTAGCGTACCCGCATCGTCGTAGCGCTTTTCAGACAGCGGATCAATGCCAATGGTTTTGGCACCCCGCAGCCCCAAACGCTTAATCAGCTCGTCACGGTAGACGAGGGTCTCAGGAAAATGAAAGCCGGTGTCGAGAAACACCACGCGGCTCTCCGGACGCAATGTGGCGACTAAATGCAGTAGTACGGCGCTCTCTGCGCCAAAACTGGACACCACTGCGAGTTCACCAAATGGCGTTCGCTGGGCGAGTAATCGGTCCAAAAAAGCTTCCGTGTCCAGTAGGTCGAGCGCATCAGATGCGGCGCTCACAGCCAATACATCGGCGGGGGCTGCAGCAACCGTATTAAGCGGCATCACTCACCTCATAAAGCGCAATGCGAAAGGGCTCAGTACCCAATCTTTCTACTGAGGTCGCAAACGTCTCCGCTGGCGACAAGCGCAGGGCAAGATAGGTATCCAACAGACGATCCAGCGCCAGCACCAAATCGTCTTCACTGAAACCAGGCCCCATTTTGTCGCCCAGTTTTGCCGCTAACCCGCCACGCCCGCCAAGCGTTAGCTGGTAGTTTTCAACGCCGGCCTTATCGAGGCCTAAAATACCAATGTCGCCGATATGATGATGACCGCAGGCATTGATACAGCCGGATATTTTAATCTTCATGGGACCCAGAGTGCGCTCCCTTGCTCGATACCGCAGCGATAACCGTTGCGCAATTGGTATCGAGCGCGCAGTCGCTAATGCGCAATAATCCATGCCGGGACACGCAATCAGGTCTGATACCAAACCAATATTCGCCGTCGCCAATTGAGTGGCACACAGGCGCTGATAAACAGCGGGCAAGTCTGCCTGCGCAATGTGAGGCAGCACAATATTTTGTTCATGACTGACACGTAGCTCGCTGAATCCGTACTGTTCAGCGATATCCGCCAAGCATCGCATCTGTTCGGCACTCGCATCGCCCGGTGTTTTACCGTGTGCTTTCAAACTCACGGTAACCGAGGCGTAACACTCCTGCTTATGTGGGTTGACGTTGCGCTCTACCCAAGATCGAAATGCGGGCACTGTATCAATCTGCTCGAGATAGGGCTCGATACTCCGCTCGGGAAAAGTAGGCACCACAAAGTGATCCATGATGTCATGTAACGGCCTCAAATCACCTGCAGTAAAGCCAGCAGTGGCACTGGGTAGCGCCTCTTCCACTGCGGCCTTAAAGGCCTCAACCCCCATGGCCTGCAGCAGAATCTTTATGCGCGCCTTGTATTTATTATCGCGACGTCCGGCCAAATTATAGACAGACAAAATAGCCTCTAGATGCGGCAGCAGCGCCTCTGTCGTGACACCACGAAATAATCGCTTGCCCACCACCGGGGTTCGTCCCAGCCCACCACCCACATAAATATCAAAGGCTATTTCCTCGCCCGACTGCACCAGTCTCAGACCAATATCATGCGCTTTGATCACCGCTCGATCGATCGACCCAGCGCTAATGGCAATCTTGAATTTACGGGGTAAAAATTGAAATTCAGGATGATCAGTAGACCACTGACGAATCCACTCGGCATAGGGCCGAGGATCGGTGACTTCGTCTAGCGCGGCACCCGCAAAATGATCAGTCGTCACATTGCGAATGGTATTTCCACTGGTCTGTATAGCGTGCATATCTGCCGTGGCGAGCGCTGCGAGAATATCAGGCGTATCGACCAGTAAAGGCCAATTAAACTGAATATTTTGCCGCGTTGTAAAATGCCCGTAGCCCCGGTCCCATCGCTCTGCAATATCTGCTAACACACGCATTTGCCGACTCGACAGGGTGCCGTAGGGTATCGCCACCCTGAGCATGTAAGCGTGCAACTGGAGGTAGAGCCCATTCATCAAGCGTAACGGCTTAAACTCCTCTTCCGTCAACGCACCTGAAAGACGTCGCGCCACCTGATCTCGAAACTGAGCCACTCGCTCTCTCACAAAATCTTCATCAAAGGCGCTATAGCGGTACATCAGGCTCGCCTGATCAAGCTGACATCACGCAGGGCCGTCTGCTGACCCGCGCCGGACACAACAGTCACTACCTTGGCGGCATGTTTCGGCGCCTCTCGTACGGGCACCAGAAACACGCCAGACACGTCTGATATGGACACGTTATTCGTCGATTGATGCTCCTCCCCACTGGCGCGATAAAACGTAACCGCATCCATCACGTTCCTCACCCACTGTTGGTGATAGCCTAGGTACAGTAGGTCTCCAGTGGTGAGGCGATTGCAGATGTTATAGCGGTGCATCAGCGCCTTCCTCATTGCCAGCGATCGCGTAGGGCGCTATCGCTGCTGCCCGTATTGACTCTCTGTAGTGCGTGGGTTGTCGTATTTCACCTGACGACCCAATGGCGACGAGGTAAACGCCCAAAACCACTAATTCATCATCAATAGTTTTCGCCATTTCGGACGCCACATCAGTAGAGTGAAACGTTACTGCGTCTCCTATTTTTCTCACCCACTGTTGCTCATTTCCCCAAAAAACCACTTCGCCGGTAGTCAAGCGATTGGCGGTAATCACAACAGGCGGCTTAATACGAGGCATAGTGCGCTACATCCCGTGTATCCACCAAACGGCTTGGTACGCGTAAATCACTGGCACCGGCTGCGCCGGCAATACCCACTAAAATGATTAGCGGTCCCTCAAAATGCTGCGCCTGCAGCGCATCAACAAACTCACCTAAATGGCTAACAAAGGCGCGCTGATCCGAACGGGAAATATTTTCAATACAGGTGACTGGCGTCATCGTATCTGCACCGTGCATGAGTAAACGCCCCTGCAGAAAAGCCGCTGTCCTGCGACCCATATAGATCGCTAATGTTTGATCCGTATCGACCAATTGCTGCCAATCGTGCTCCGCATACCCCTTGGCATCGTGAGCCGTGACAAAGGTAACGCGCGTGTTTCTCTCGCGCTGCGTCAGAGACACCTGCAGTGTCGCCGCAGCAGCGGCGGCAGCTGTCACGCCGGGAATGATCTGCGTTGCCACCCCAGCCGCTTTCAGTGCGCTCAACTCTTCGTCCAGCCGGCCAAACATGCCAGGGTCGCCCCCCTTAAGGCGCACCACTGCCTGACCTTGTGACGCCTCACGTAATAAATGCGCAGTGATCTCGGCCTGAGGCACTGATGCGCCAAACCCCTTCTTTCCCGCGCTGATAAATTTGGCTTCTTTTCTCGCCAGATCCAGAATGTGATCCCCTACCAATCGGTCATAGACGATCACGTCTGCCTCTTGTATCAACCGACGTGCCTTGACGGTGAGCAAATCGGGATCGCCAGGTCCTGCCCCAACGAATATCACGTTTCCCTCGGGAGCGACCAGTCCCTGATGCTGCGCTAATAGCGTTGACAAAGTGCTTTCTAAGGCGGCGGCTGACAGATCCGCCTGTTGCGCTGAGCGCTGGAAAAAATCAGTCCAAAACCGTCTACGAGGCAAGCCGGGTAACAACTGCCTGACACGATGGCGAAATCGTTGCGCGGCGCGCGCAACAGTGCCGAGATGGATCGGCAGCATCGATTCCACCTCCAATTTAATTTGTTGCGCCAACACTGGTGCTGTGCCTTCGGTACCGATCGCGACCACCACCGGATCCCGGTCGACTATGGCTGGCGTAATAAAGTCACAGGCATCCGGGCGGTCAACCACATTCACCCACACGCTCGCTTCACCGGCCAAGTGAGCGATCCGCGTATTGTCGTTGTCACATTCACTGGCGGCGTAGACTAAGCGAGCCGCCTTGAGGTCAGAGACATCGCACGCCCTCCTCTCAAGCTGTAGCCGACGCTCGCGGCACCACTGCAACATGACAGGCGTGGGCTGGTCACTAAACAAAACGACGTCGGCTGCGGTTTTTAGTAAAGCGCGACATTTCGCCTCAGCAAGCTGGCCGCTGCCGACAACAATCGCCCGACACCGTCGAGTCGATACAAATAAAGGTAAGTAATCCATGGGGCGCGAGCCTATACCCGCCCGCCTCACAAAGAAAATATTTTTAAATAATGGTTTTATAACCGAATTAATAGAAAAATATTTCTTATAAATGTCATAATTAAGTATATTTTCTTTATTTGGCCCAAGGTGCTGAAATGAAGTTTGATTACATCGATAAAGTCTTACTCTCGCTATTACAGCGTGACTGCACGCTATCGTTAGACCAGCTTGCCGAGCGAACAGGGTCTAGCAAAACTCCGATATGGAATCGCCTGAAAAAATTAAAGCAACGTGGCGTCATCCGCCAAGAAGTAGCCCTATGCGACCCCGACGCGCTTGGTCTAGCGGCCTGTTTTTTTGTGCTAATACAGACCAGTGAGCACGATGCCACTTGGCAACAACAGTTCCTCAGTGCGGTTCGCAACCGCAGCGAGGTCATGGAGGCGCATCGTCTGGCCGGTGATGTCGACTATATCCTCAAAGTCAGAGTTGCTGACGCCAGAGCCTACGACCAGTTTTATCAGACCCTCATTGCCGACGTGAAGATTTTTAAAGTCACCGCGTTGCTGTCAATGGAAGAAGTGAAATACACCACTGCGATGACCATCGCCAATGACGCTGCACAGTAAGTTGATGAGGTGGGCGAGTCACCTTCGGACTGCGCGGCGGGGCATCACGCCTCGGATTCAGGCTCCTCACCACGAAGGCTGACTAGAAAAACCCTAAAATAAATCGCCATCGACCACAGCGTGAGCACGACTGCGATCCCCAGCAATACGAGGCCTAATAATCGAAAATATTCGCCCGCCGGCTCAGAGGGATACCACAGTAAGATCGGAATAGCAGTCATTTGAAACCCGGTCTTAAACTTCGCCAAAGAGGTGACTGCCAACGACGCCCGCTTGCCCGCCTGTGCCATCCACTCCCGCAAAGCGCTCACCACAATCTCACGGCCGATCACCACCATTGCCGCCAGGGTAATAAAGGCACTGTCCATTCGGTGGAGCAACAAAATCAGTGCCACCGACACCAATAGTTTGTCGGCAACAGGATCCAGAAAAGCACCAAAGTCAGAGGTCTGACCCATTTTGCGCGCAAGCCACCCATCAAGCCAGTCAGTAATACTGGCAACGATAAACACCAACGCCGCACCCACTGTCGATATCGGCTGAGGCAAATAATAAAAGACAACCATTAGTGGTATCGCTAGCACGCGCAGAGCCGTCAGCAAATTGGGTAGATTCAGCGGCACACATTACTCCCGGTCAACAGGTCTCAATTTTGACACAGCGTGCCGTGTCCGTGTGGGTCAATCATTGACCGTATGCAGGTGCTCATAAATAGTCCTTGCAATGGTCGCGCTGATCCCCTTAATTTTAGCCAACTCTTCGATGCCTGCGTTCTCAATCGCCTTGGCACTGCCAAAATGGCGCAGTAGATCGCGCCGACGCTTGGCACCGACGCCGGGAATCTCCTCTAAAACGGACTGCTTTCTCGCCTTCGCGCGGCGGCCGCGGTGACCGCTGATAGCGAACCGATGCGCCTCATCTCGAATCTGCTGTATTAGGTGCAAACCCGGGTGATCACCCCGTAAACGCATTTCCGCCCCAGAATCTGCATCGATGAGCGTCTCAAAACCCGCTTTCCGGGTGGTTCCCTTGGCCACACCAATCACTTTAACACTGCTAATGTCATAGGTCGCCAAGACCTGGCGAGCTTGACTCACCTGTCCCTTCCCGCCGTCAATAAATAAAATATCAGGGAGTTGCCCCTCGCCGTTGGCCAAACGCTTGTATCGGCGCTCCAGCGCCTGCTGCATCGCAGCATAATCATCACCCGGCGCAATATCCTCAATATTGAACTTACGATAATCCGATTTGCGGGCGCCATTGCCATCAAATACGACACAAGATGCGACGGTCGCTTCACCAGAGCTATGGCTGATATCAAAACACTCCATGCGCACAGGAATGCTTTCCAGATCTAGTGCTCTGCGAAGCGACTCTAGTCGACCAGCCATCGTTTGCTTTCCGGCTAAAAACGATCTCAAATTCGTTTGCGCAGTTTGCACCGCCATCTGCAACCAGCGTGCACGCGCATCACGCACACTATGCTTAATGGACACCTTGCGGCCAGAGTCGGCTGCCAGCGTCTCTTCGAGCAAAATTTGATCATCGATGGGGCCACTGAGGACAATTTCCTGAGGAACTTGCTGCTGACTAGACAGATAAAACTGAGGCAAGAAGGCCTCTAATATAGCGGCGGGCGACTCATCCAGTCGAATATTAGGGTAGTAGCTACGACTTCCTAGTACCCTAGCCTCACGGACGAAAAGAACTTGTATACAGGCGTGGCCATGCTCAGTAAAAACGGCCATCAGATCCAAATCACCTCGCGTACCCTCGATACTCTGAGTGGACTGTACATTTTGCAATTGGGTGATTTGATCGCGTAAATCCGCAGCGTCCTCGTATGCCAATGCCGCGGCGGCAGTCTCCATTTCATCTGCCAAACGTGACATCAGCTCATGTGATTGACCGTTCAAAAATAATGTCGATTTCTCAACCTGCTCTTGGTAATCCTGATCGGACACCAGACCGACACAGGGTCCCGAGCACCGCCCGATCTGATATTGCAAACAAGGACGAGAGCGATTGCGAAAATAGCTATCGCGACACTGACGCACCTTGAAGACTTTTTGCATCAGATGCAGCGTCGATCGCACTGCACCGGAGCTTGGATAGGGCCCAAAGTAGGTGCCCTTTCGCCGTTTAGCGCCGCGATGAAAGCTTAAACGCGGCCAACGATCGTCAGAAGACAGGTAAATATAAGGGTAGGACTTATCGTCTTTTAGCAAGATATTGTAGGGGGGGCGAGACTGCTTAATGAGATTGTGCTCGAGCAGTAACGCATCTCGCTCGGTGCTGGTGACGGTCACCTCAATGTTGGCTATCTTGGCGACTAGGGCCATCGTTTTTTTCGACAAGCCCGACGGGCGAAAGTAACTCGTCACGCGACTTTTCAGGTTTTTAGCTTTGCCAACGTAGAGCAGCCCTCCCTCCCGATCAAACATTTGGTAAACCCCGGGGCGAGAGGTCAGCTGCGCGAGGTAAGACTCTGCATCAAAACCACTCATCAGGACGCAAAAGGCTCGGGGAGACCCAGTACCCGCGGCTCCATTTCTAGGGTCACACCGAAAGCGCCTTCGACGCTGGCAACGATCTCGGTCGCCAAGGCAAGCCAAGGCTCCGCGGTCTGCGCACCACAGCCGACCAAAACCAGTGCATGCGCCTCTGACACTTTCACGCCCTGCTTTTCAACGCCTCGCCAGCCCAACTGGTCAATCAACCAAGCAGCCGAGACCTTCACGCCTCCTTCAGGTCCCGCAAAGAGCGGCATGCCCAATACAGTTTGACGCAGCCTGTCGCCCTCTTCCTGAGAGAGAATAGGATTCTTAAAGAAACTGCCGACATTAGGGGTAACAACGGGATCAGGTAGCTTTTCCTGCCGCAACGACATCACGCAGGCCAAGACGGCGTCGTGAGTGGGGTCAGCCACCTGCAATCGCTCTCTCAAGGCCGGATACTCAAGGCAGACCGGCGCTGCTCTATCGAGCTGCAAATCCACCGCCGTGATGATCCACTGCGCCCCTTCCTCGTGCTTAAAACAGCTGTCACGGTAGCGAAACTGACAGGATTCTGGGGACAGTACTGTGGTCGCTAACGTCTCACGATGAATCACGTGCACGGCACGAATGAACTGCGCGACCTCCACACCATAAGCACCAATATTCTGAATCGGTGCTGCACCGACCGACCCGGGAATCAGGGCCAAATTAGCGAGACCATGCAGCCCATGATGGTGGCACCACAGGACTAATTCATGCCAATTCTCACCCGCACCTATGCGCAGAACGACTCGACTACCATCATCAGCACGAAGCTCGCGCCCCTTGATGTTCATCACCAGCACCGTGCCGGGCTGCACGGGATGCAGCACGACGTTGCTCCCACCCCCGAGCACCGTCATTGACCCAAACGGCCGGGCATCGATGAGTGCTTGCTCGAGTTGCGCCTCATGAGTGATGGTAACAACGCGATCGGCTTGCGCGGTTAGCCCAAGTGTATTAAGTCCCGAGAGGTTCCCGCCATCCAAAACTGAATCACTCACCATCCGTTAATAACTGCTTAATGACGTCGAGGTCTTCTTGAGTATCTACTCCTATCGGCGCCCTCTCCGGTGCCAGTTCGACCTGAATGTGGGCGTCATGCGCTAAGGCTCTCAACTGTTCTAGTGACTCACTTTGCTCAATGGACGCCGGAGGCCAACTCACAAAACGCAGTAAAAAATGAGCACGATAAGCATATAGCCCTATATGACGATGACTCACGGCGGCCACGCTATCATCGCGCCGACTCGGAATCGCGGCACGGGAAAAGTACAGCGCGCGCCCCGTCTCGCTGACAACCACCTTGACCACCGACGCCTTGTCGGCTTCTTCGATTGCGAGCGGCTCCATTAGGGTCGCCATGTCGGCATTGGCTTGCTCGGACAACATCGCCGCCACTCGCTGAATATTAGCGACCGGCATCAGGGGCTCGTCCCCCTGTAAGTTTACAATAATCGAATCGTCAGCGAGGGATAGCTGTTGAACCACCTCAGCTAATCGGTCGGTTCCTGAGGTATGCGCCGCGTCTGTCATCAGCACCTCTGCACCGCGTCCCACCATCTCATCACGAATGCGAGCATCGTCAGTTGCAATGCAAACACGAGCCGCACCGGCGCGCATCGCTTGCTCCCAGACCCACGCTATCATCGGCTTATCGTTAATGCGCAGCAATGCCTTACCCGGTAGTCGAGTCGAACCATATCGAGCCGGAATAACAACTGTAAACATAAGGATCCTAGACCTGCATCAGCGTCGGCAATTTATCGTGTAATCCTGCCAGTAACGCGGCCGGCAGTTGCGCCTCGATCTCCACCACCCACAGTCTACTATCGATCGACCCACTGAGCTTTATCGCATCCTTCGCGGTAATCAAGATCATCTCCGCTTCAAGGCGTTCAAGGTGCTGCGGCCGAATGATGTCGTGGTCTGGCAAGGACAGCCTATTAACCGTCAGTCCTTGGGTAGTGAGCATGTGAAAAAATTGCTCAGGCTGCCCCAGCGCAGTGATTGCCGCGAGCGTTTGCTCACCCCACTGCGACAGACAATCTGACCATAATACGAGACGACCCGATGCGAGGTGACGCGCCCCAGTAATCTGATACTCAAAGCCTCGATTGGCGTCACCACTATTGCGCTCCAATATCCAGTCCACTTCAGTCAGTCGCTCCCGCGGCTCCCGTAACGGTCCTGCTGGCAACAGCCGACCATTACCCAAGCCTCTTTGCGCGTCGAGCACCACAATCTCTAAGTCTCTTGGCAGCTGATAATGCTGCAGCCCATCATCTGATAGCACAATATCAACCGCGTTATCGTGAATGAGCAGATCGAGCGCCTGGCGCCGATCTCGCCCTATCACAACGGGCACATCTAGCGCTCGCTTAATCAGCAGTGGCTCATCACCGACGCATGCAGAGTCGTCACTCGACACCACCTGACGCGCTTCGCCGGAGGTCTGACTGCGATAGCCGCGGCTAATAACCCCGACTCGATAACCACAGTGTCGCAACCAACGGCCCAATGCGATCAGCACCGGGGTTTTACCGGTTCCCCCGACGGTCAATCCACCTATGACAATGACCATGACACCGTCAGGCGTTGCTCCTTTCTCCGGTGATTGATCACGACGCCGCTTTACCGCCCACCGAACGAGCAGCGATAGCGGCAGCAGACACCAGGATAAAACGCTGTTGCGATACCAAATAGCGTTGAGGCCCCGCTCCAATACACCGCGTAAAGCGGTCATAAGGCCGCAAATCCCTGCCGATAAAGATCTGCATACAGTCCATCATTGCTGATTAGATCGCTGTGTGCACCGGTCGCTACAATCCGTCCCTCGTCCATCACCACAATCATGTCGGCACGCTCTACCGTAGACAGGCGGTGCGCAATCACTAAGGTGGTACGACCGGCCGAGGCGCGCTCCAGAGACGCCTGAATCCCGGCCTCCGACTCGTTATCGAGCGCGGACGTGGCTTCATCCAAGACTAATATCGGGGCATCTTTCAGTACTGCTCGCGCAATCGCCAGTCGCTGTCGCTGCCCACCCGATAAGCCACCGCCACCATCGCCCAAAACAGTATCGATGCCCTGTGGGAGCGCCTCCACAAACGCACTTGCATGCGCTGCCTCCAAGGCTAACTGAATCGCCTCATCAGTGACTGCATCGCCCTGGCCAAAAGCAATATTGGCTCGAATCGTATCGCTAAAAAGCACTACTCGCTGAGATACCAGCGCAAACTGCTGACGATAATCTGCCAGTTTAAACGCTTCTATCGGCTGACCGTCGAGCCGTATTTGTCCTGTAGTGGGTGCATAAAAACGACTCAGTAGCTGAATCAAGCTGGTTTTTCCTGCGCCTGAGCGGCCCACAAACGCCACCATTGCGCCTGCCGGGATATGAAGGTTGACCTCATTTAGCACACTGCGATCTGACTCAGGATAAGCGAAGCTCACCTGGTTGAACTCGATATCACCGCTCGCACGCGCCAAGGATAACGTCCCGTTATCTGCCTCGGGCTCAGTATCGATCTGAGCAAAAAGATCCTCGGCAGCCGCAAGGCCTCGCTGAATAATACTCTGCACATTTGTCAGGGTCCGAATGGGCTTACCCAGCTGCGTCGCTGCTGCGATAAAAGCGACTAAGGAGCCAGGTGAAAACCCACTGAGAATGATCGGATCAAGGGCAACCCAAAACAGTGCACCCAGCGCGATCGCCAATAAAATTTGTGCTATCGGAGTAGAAATTGCCTGAACAAAGGCAAGCTTCAGACTCTGTATCCGGTTGACCTGACTGGCCTGAATAAAGCGCTTGTTCTGCTGTTCAGTGGCAGCAAACATTCTGATTTCTTCAAAGGCATTCATGGTCTCGGTGCTCAGTTGCGTCACCTCACCCATTGATTCCTGAATGCGGCGACTATAACGCCTAAAATGACGGCCCACTATCACTACAACGCCGGCAAGCAGCGGTGCGATAGCAAAGAACACCATGGTCAACTTCCAATTCAAATAAAGCATGTAAGCAATTAGCGCGATCACCGTCAGACCATCTCTCAGTATCGTTTTCAGCGCGTCGGAAGATGCGCCACTGACTTGCTCAACATTAAAAGTGAGCTTAGAAACGAGTTCTCCATGGGTATGGCGATCCATATACTGCTTCGGCGCGCGGATCAGCGCACCGAACACCTCTACACGCAGATAGTGCACAACGCCCCTGGCAACAATGTTCATAAAGTAGTTGCCGAAAAAGTAGCCACTCGCGCGCAGCAGCGACAACGCGATCGCGGCGACGGGCACAGCAATACGCGCATATTCAACGGCACCTTTATCACCTTGCGGCCACATCCAGTGAGCCGCCTGCGACACGAACCCAATCCCTATTTGAGGCGCATCGCCGAGAGAATCGAGGAGGAATTGGGTCAGGTCGGCGAGTAAGACATTGGCGAGAGAATACGCCAGGAATCCGATGATACTGAGCACGAATACACTCGTGTACTGCGTCACATAGGCCAGCAGACGCCGGTAGAGTGCCCAATCATTTCCTTTGCCTGCTGAGGTCTTCACGCATACTCCCAATTACGGCTTAACGTTAGTCGCCGTGGCCAGACGCAAGCGATTCAATTGTCTCGCCACGTCTATCACAAACACCACAAACTGATGTGGGGTCATTGCGCCAGCCAACAAGACCATAGAAATGTCCGTATTGCCACCCAGTCATATCTATAGCTCACACTGATGCGGCTCAGCATCGCCGGAAATAGGCCTATCGTTCAATGACATATTACCGGCTGCATCACTGTTTAAATCGATGATTTGCTTTGTGAAAGCTGCCCAATTTTTTCTCTCTGGTCACCCACCACCACCGCAGCGAGGGCTCAGAATTGTATCGAGCGCACAGCTGAGATGCTCACATCACACTAGGGCAAAGCCAACCAATAGGGCGACCAGCGAGACCGCTGGCGCGCTGGCGCTGCGCCAGCCCCCTGATCAAGTCGCAGGACTAATGCACCATCGGTGGCAGTATTCAAGACAACCGCCTCTCCCGCCTGCGCTATTCGCATTAACACCTCTTCATGAGGATGACCGAAGGCATTGGCGAAACCGGCGCTGACCAGGGCCCAAGCGGGTCGCGCCCACTTTAACAACGCGTAACTCGTTGAGAATCGACTGCCATGATGCGCCACCACAAGGTGAGTGGCCGCTAATACGTCTCGCCAAAACAGGACTAACTCTCTTTCTCTAGTCGATGACATATCGCCGAGCACAAGCACCCGAGTCTCGGCCGTACTGATCAAGAGCGCACACGATTCGTCGTTGCGACTCAATTCGTCTTGCCCGGTGCCATTCAGGATAAGAAATTCGACCGACTCCCAGCGCCACCGCTCGCCATTGCGACACGGTTCGCCAGCGAAGCCCAGATGACGCCCGATGGGAATATGATGCCGTATCACCTCCAGCCCACCGCTATGATCGCGATCACCGTGACTGATAATGACGGTATCGAGTGCATCGATACCGCTAAGCCTTAAATAAGGTAGCAGGACTTTGTCAGCCTGCGTGAGCTGATCCGGTCTCCCATCCCCCGTGTCATAGAGCAAGCTGCGATCTCTCGACTGCACCAACACAGCCAGACCTTGTCCGACATCGAGCACTGTCAGTGTGACACCCTCACCTGCCTCATTAACGTCAATCACACTCAGTGCAGTGGCCAACAGCAGCACCATGGCGCATCGAGGGTAATGAGCCCATAGCCCGATCGCCAACACGCCCATCGCAAACCCAATCCAACCCAGGCCACTCTGAATCACACCGATCGACCGACAATAGGAGAGCACGATAGCAAGAGCAGGTGCTAAGGATTCCCAGGTGACTCGACAGATCCACCACAGTTGCTCCGCGATAGACGGCAACCACTCTGACAGAACAAGCCCGATCAACCCCAGCGGCACCATCACCATCGTCACCAGTGGTACTAACACTAGGTTGGTCGCAACGCCTAACCAGCTGGCCTCACCGAACCAAAAAAGCGTCAGTGGCGTCATAAACAGCACCATTTGCACTTGCAAGGCAGCCAAGCCGAAGATCCCTCGATTCCCTCGCAACCCACAGACGAGCAGCCACGTCGCAGAGGCACTTAGCCAGAAGCTAGCGCCCAATAACACGCGAGGGTTCCACAGCACCATCGCGACCAAGGTGAGCAACAACGCCCTATGGCTCCGCGTTGACCACCCGAGAATTGTGGGTACCTGCGTCATCGCGAGCATTAAGTAAGCCCGGGTGACCGGCAATGTGGCACCGACCAACATCGCATAAACGCCCGTGATCAGGAGCACGACAATGGCAATAAAGCGGCCTCGACCGCACTCGCCGCGGAAGGTGAATAATCGACGCGGCAATCCCAAGATCAGCTGACACATTGCCGCCAATAAACCAATATGTAATCCGCTGATGACAAGAATATGAACAACGCCTAGGTGACGAAAATCGCGCCAACTGTCGCGATCAATGGCTCGGGCATCGCCCAATACCAGTGCGCGCAAAATAACCCAGCCCTCTCCCTCCCGCTCAGACCATGCCGCTAATCTTCTCGACCTAAATTGATGGAGAAGACTGGGCTCCTCCAGTATTTGCCACTCGCCTTTCAAACTCCCGCTCGCATCGACACTACGGCTGGCAAATCGAGCCTGATCAGGCAAGCTTCCCGGGTTCCATTGACTGGGTAATGGTTTCAACTGAACAAGGCCCGTTACGGTGGTGCCGTAACGCATCGCTTTGTGCCGCTCTTTGTTCGTCAAGTACTGACGGACCCATAACCGCTGGGGCCCCTGACAACGCGACTCACCGACAACCACGCGATCTAGCTCGGCACTCACTTGCCACTGGTCCGCCATCAATTGCTGCCAGCGAGGCAGTGTTGCGATGCGACCGATGATCGTTTGCTCTTGTCGAATGCAGGCTTCGGGCAGTCGCGCCTCGTGCCACATCACACCGTTTAATGCACCCAAGATCAGTCCGACCAGCCATGCAAACAAGGGGATCGTGCGGCAACGAGCAGCAACGGGTAGTAATATTGCCGCTCCTAATCCCCAGAGCGACTCAGGCAGCACTAAACTTCCACCTGCGCCTAGCAGCAATGCCGCCAGATCTCGATCTCGCAGTGGCATCATCACCTGAGAACACTCACTGCAACGGCCAACAGAGGTCTCGCTAATCGTTTATCGTGCGCACGCGATGAGTGAACCAACTAATACCGATATTCAAAACATCTCTGGACAAATATGCTTGCTAAGCGATTATCATGACGCCTCCACACCACGACTCTCCGCCATAAAGCCCGGATGCTGAAAAAATATCTTACGAAATGGATCCCCAATCCGAGTCGCTTACGGCAACATCGATCACTACGATTGTTTGGGAGCTGGACGGAAGAGTCACGGCTTTGGCATCTGAGTCGCCAAAGCGCATCGAAAGCGTTCGCCATTGGCTTGTATTGCTGCATGCTCCCTATACCGGGCCAGATGTTCATCGCAGTGGCACTCGCCATTATCTTTACCGCCAATCTGCCGATCAGCTTCGCCCTGATCTTCATTACCAACCCACTCACCATGCCAGCGATCTTTTATGGAGCTTATAAGTTAGGCGCGTGGATAATCGGCACCGAGCCAATAGAGGTGGAATTTCAAGCGTCTTGGACATGGTTTACACAAAGCCTTGACGAAATTTGGATACCGCTGGTGGTTGGGTCGCAGGTACTCGGCATCCTGCTTGCCGGAGTCGGCTACTTGTTAATCGATGCGTTATGGCGAAACGCCATCAAACGTCAGTGGGAAGCGCGTCAGCGCAAAAGAAATCAGTGAGTCAGCGTATCCGCTACCGGCAACGAGGCGGCTCGTAGTGCCGGCACAATAGACGCTAGCACGGAGAGCGCCATGGCAATCGCCGTGGTGATCGCAAAATCCTGCCATCTAATATCGACAGGAACGAAGGCCAACGGATAGACGTCCGTTTCGAGCAATGGATAATCCAGCCACTGCTCAATGCCTGTCGCCAAGTCGGGAGCAAAAAAGGCCATCACTGCCCCAAGAACAATGCCAAGCGTGCAGCCCACTGCACCGATCATGGCCCCCTGCAAAAAAAATATCGTCACAATATCCGATGCTCGAGCACCCATCGCCGCTAACATCGCGATCACCTTGCGGCGATCAGTGACCACCAGCATCAGTGCCGACACCACGTTAAAAGCCGCAACAAAAATAACAATCAGTAAAATGAGCCCGATCAAATCACGCGACAGCTGAATAGCGGAGTACAGATTGCCGTGGGTCCGCCGCCAATCTGTCACGCTGAATCGCGATGACACCTGCTGAGCGACTTGCCAGCGCATCTGGCTCGCCGCAAAAACATCCGTTAATTGCAGCGCCAATCCTGTCGTCACCCTACTGGACCCTGCGAAAGGCTGAAAGGTATCGTGATGAACCAGCGCGAGCACTTCGTCTAACTCCGTTTTCGAATCGAGAATCGCAGATAACCGAACGCGAATTGGCTCAAATCCCAAGGTCGTCTCTGTCGGCAAAACGAACGTCACCCAATCACCCACGGACAAGCCAAGCCGCGACGCCAGGGCAGCGCCCAGAATCAAACCGTCACTATTCCATTCGGACAAAGCCGGCTTTACCAAGCGCGCGTAATGGGCAACTGACTCCTCACCAACCGTACTCAAGCGCGCCGCCGTGACAGACTGACCCCGCATCAATAAGGCATCGGCTGTCGCGAAATAACGCACCTTAGTAATGCCGGGGTCACTCGCTAGCTCATCTGCCAGCACATGCCACTGTATCGATGTATCGGCGCTTGTCACCTCGATATGAGGCACCAAGGACAGTATGCGTTCCCGCATTTCCAAGTCGAACCCGTTCATCACTGACTGAACCGTCAGTAGAATCGCGATCGCTAATGCCAACCCGACAATCGCAATACGAGATAAGAAAGCCGAAAGGCCTTGGCCCGGGTCTAATGTTTGCCGGAGAGCGATATCAAAACGCAGTCGCCATGGCACTATGGCTGCTCCAGCTGTCCAGCTTTTAAGACCAGCTGTCGATCCATTTGATTGGCAATTGTCCGATCATGGGTGACAACAATGAAGGCGGTAGCGCTCGCTCTTAGCGTCGCCATGGCTGACAACACTTGAGCCGCGGTATCGGGATCAAGATTGCCGGTAGGCTCATCCATCAATACGCAGGCAGGCTCATTAACCAGCGCTCGGGCAATCGCTACCCGCTGACGCTCTCCCCCCGACAAAGCGGCAGGGCGATGCGATAGGCGATCGGTAAGACCCAACTGCTCGAGTAAGTCGCCAGCGCGCGTCTGCGCATCACGTTTGTTCATACCACCGATACGCGCCGGCATGGCGACACTTTCGATCGCTGAAAATTCAGGCAATAGGTGATGCATCTGAAAGACAAAACCCAAGCGCTGATTGCGCCAATAACTGCGTTCGCGATCCGTCATCGTCGATAAAATGCGACCGTCTACTTTGACAACACCTGATGTAGGACTATCCAAGCCACCCAGAAGATTGAGCAGCGTAGATTTACCGGCCCCGGAGGCACCCACCACCGCCACCCATTCACCGGCGCTCATGTTTAAGTTCAAATCAGCGAGCACTTCAATATCGCGCAACCCATCGGAATAACGCTTGGTGAGCTGCTCAGCTTGCAGTACAAGGTCAGACATAGTTCAACACCTCTGCAGCGGGGATGCGTGATGCGCGCCACGCGGGGTAGACAGCCGCGACCGCGCTCAGCGTGAGGGCGGTGACAATAACAGCGGCCACGTCATGCCACAGTAAAATAGAAGGCAATCCGCCGATGTAATACACCGCAGGATCAAATAGCACAATCCCCATTGCCTGCTCAAACCACAGCGACAAATCAGAAATAAAAACGGCCAATCCAATGCCCAGCGCCGCTCCTAGTGCAATGCCCACCACTGACAGCAATAACCCATGTCCCAAAAACAGCAGTAGTAACTGACGGGTTGATAATCCTATTACCTGCAAAATGGCGATATCACCCCGCTTCTCGGTCACCGACATCGTCAAAGTAGAAATCAAATTAAACGCTGCGACCAGAATAACCGAGGTCAGCAATATCCCCACGGTGATCTTCTCCATCTTAATCGCCGCAAATAACGAGCCCTGTGAGGTTGTCCAGTCACTGAGGATCATCGGTGCGTTATCAAGCGACTGAAAGGTAGCTCGGTCAGTCATGGCGAGGTCGCGATCGGTTAACTTTATCTGTACTCCACGCCTGCCCGATTTTCCCAACAGTCTGCGCGCGGTCTCATACGACACATAGGCTTCTCTCGCGTCTGGTCCCGCTCCCACGGAAAATAACCCCACCACCGTCAACTTGCGCGTCTTTGGATAGACACCAAGGGGACTTACCGTGAGCCGCGGCAAGAATACCTCGACCTCATCACCGGGGACCACCCGCAATAGCCGCGCGAGATCAGTGCCCAAAATCACGGAAAAAGGCTGGCTTGCCAGGGCATCAAGCTCCCCCGAAACCAGATGAACGCCAAGGTTGACCACGCTTGAGAGACCTTCTGTGGGCGCTCCGATGAGCGTGGCACCTCGAGTGCGACCCCCTGCTTGTAACAATGTCGTCGCCCGCTGAAACGGGGTGGCCGCCAGCACGCTCGGCCGCTCAGCTGCCCGTCGAGCCAATTCGCTCAACCCGTCTTCGGTTGGCGTTGACGGCTCAAGCACTAAATCAGGGGTCACTGAGAGTAGACGCTGGTGCAGCTCACCGGAAAAGCCATTCATTACCGACAGCACCATAATGAGTGCCGCGACCCCGAGCATCATGCCAATCAGAGAGGCCATCGCCACAAAACGCGTAAAACGGCGCTGTCCACTACCGAGACTGAAACGAATAATAATGTCTAGTAGTAGCGGCATACGAATGGCCATGGGACTCGACGATTTTAGTCCAGTTATTGCGTCACCGATTTGACGAGCGACTCTGATCGTCAGGATAAAACTCTTGGACAGCCGCTGGCATCATCTCACTGTCACAACGCTGCGGATCGCCGCCACAAATTTCGCACGCCTGGTCGATCCCAACCGCACCGAGTCCGCCACAGGATCCCTTGATCGGCTCACGACCGAATATAACGCCAACAGACATGACGGTAATAATCAAAACAAACACCAACAGCGCGAGCAAAAAAGTCATCTTCTGTTCCTTGAGTATCGGCCCACCTAGGGAGTAGCCGCTTCTATCCATTGCGTCATGGCTGAGCTGGTCAAAGTCTCTAGCTCACTGCCCGAGCGCCTCAACAAATACACCGCTAAATCGCGTTGCTCGGCCACTGCTAGGGCCTGAGTCGAGCCCATCACCGTTAATGCTGTCGCCCACGCATCTGCCATCATCGCAGAGCCATGCACCACTGTCACGGAGACAAGATCGTGATGAATGGGATATCCGGTCAATGGATTGATTAAGTGGGAATAGCGCCGTCCTTCATGCTCAAAGAAATTACGGTAATCACCCGACGTCGCAATACCAACATTCGTCACCGCCAATGCCGCCTGCACGCCGCCACGAGCCTCTGCCAGCGGGCTTTCCACGGCTATGCGCCAGGCATCCCCTCGCGGACTCGATCCCCGCACACGTACCTCACCACCGATCTCAAGCATATAGTGCAAGATGCCAATCTCATCCAATGCGTCGGCACCCAGATCGACAGCGTAGCCCTTGGCTAAGGATGAAAAATCCAGCGCCAGCCCCGGCACCTTTTTAGCGAGCAGGCGAGTTTCAGGTTGCCAAGACAACTGTTCGATCCCCACCGTCCGCATGGCATCCGTGATAGCTGCTTGCGTGGGAAAACGCGTGGGGCCTGCTGGTCCAAACCCCCACAACTCAGACAACGCGCTCACCGTCACATCATACGCACCGCCTGTCGCCTCAGTTAAGGTCAACGCAGTCGACAGCACGTAGGCAAAATCCCAATCGACCTCAACAGGCGCATCGGCGGGAAGCGTGTTGAAGCGACTAATGAGGCTCGTCGACTGGTAGTGATTCATGCTGCTGTTAACCAGTTCGAAGACCGATTCAATTTCGGCACGCACTGCGGCAGGATCAACCTCATCACTAACGTCTAAATAGGTCAGCGACCAGCTTGTCCCAAAAATAGCACCGCCCATGGTGACAGGCCGATCATCGAAACCGCAGGCCGCTAAACAACAAAAAGCCAGCACAAGTGCTGGCCTTAAAACGTGCTTAATGTCAGGCATCATCCGCCGAAGTCATCGAGGAAAATATTCTCGCGCTCGACACCCAGATCTAGCAGCATATTGATGACTGCGGAATTCATCATAGGTGGACCACACATGTAATACTCGCAATCTTCTGGTGCAGGGTGATCTTTGAGATATTCCTCATAGAGCACATTGTGGATAAAGCCCGTGAGCCCCTCCCAATTATCTTCCGGCTGCGGGTCTGACAGCGCAACGTGCCAATTAAAATTCTCGTTGGCCGCCTCCAATCCATCATAGTCGTCTACGTAGAACATCTCTCGCAGCGAGCGAGCCCCGTACCAGAAACTGATTTTGCGATCAGTGCCAAGCCGCTTCAACTGATCAAACAGGTGGGACCGCATCGGCGCCATGCCAGCTCCGCCGCCGATATACACCATTTCACTGCTGGTTTCTTTGGCAAAAAACTCGCCAAAGGGGCCATAGACATTCACCGTGTCGCCCGGCTTTAGATTAAACGCCCAGCTCGACATGATGCCCGGCGCGATCCCCTCGCTACCCGGGGGGGGTGTCGCAATCCGGATATTAAACTTAACAATGCCCTTCTCTTCCGGGTAATTCGCCATTGAATAGGCACGAATCGTGGTGTCTTTGCAGGCCGATTCGATATTAAAGAATCCAAACCGCTCCCAGTCGCCTCGGTACTCTTCCTCGACATCAAAATCGCTGTATTTCACCTCATGGGGAGGACACTCCAGCTGCACATAGCCCCCCGCACGAAAATCGACACTCTCTCCTTCTGGCAGCCGCAGGACCAGCTCCTTGATGAAGGTGGCAACATTCTCATTTGATTCAACGGTGCATTGCCACTGCTTGACACCAAAAACCTCTTCAGGCACCTGAATCTTAAGGTCCTGCTTAACAGGCGTCTGGCAAGACAATCGCCAGCCCTCAGTCGCTTCACGGCGCGTAAAGTGTGACTCCTCGGTCGGCAGCATGGCGCCACCTCCCGTCTCAACAACACACTTACACTGTGCGCAGGTCCCGCCACCGCCACAGGCGCTCGCCAAAAATAAATCGGCGTCGGCTAATGTCTGCAGTAGCTTGCCGCCCGCAGGCACCTCGATGGTTCGCTCACCGTTAATTTCGATACTGATGTTGCCACTGGCAACCAGTCGACTCCGTGCAGAGAGGATCACCAGCACCAACGCGAGGATTATCGCGGTAAACATGCCAGTGCCATAAATGATGGTCATATCCATTAGTGAAATCTCCCGTTCGATTTCGCTTATTTAAATGTCGATGCCGCCGAAGGACATAAAACCCAGTGACATCAAACCTACGGTGATAAAGGTGATGCCAAGACCTTGCAAACCCTCAGGCACGTCACTGTACTTCAATTTTTCGCGGATTCCCGCGAGCGCCACAATCGCGAGGGCCCAGCCAACGCCGGCGCCCGCGCCAAACACAGCGCTCTCAGCAAAGTTAAAGCTTCTCTCGACCATCAACAATGACGCGCCTAAAATGGCACAGTTCACCGTAATCAGCGGCAAAAACACGCCGAGCGTGGCATAGAGAGCTGGCACATATTTATCCAGAAACATTTCTAGAATTTGCACCAGCGCCGCAATCACGGCGATATAGCTCAGCAACCCAAGAAAGCTCAGGTCAACATCTGGCATTCCTGCCCAACTCAGGGCCCCGTCGGCGAGCAAATGCTGATAAATCAAATTATTGACCGGAACAGTGATCGCCAAAACCACGATGACGGCAACGCCGAGTCCTGCGGCAGTCTGTATCTTCTTTGAGACAGCGAGAAACGTACACATGCCCAAGAAGAACGACAAGGCCATGTTTTCGATAAAAACCGCCCGTACAAATAGGCTTAGATAATGCTCCATTAGGCGCGCTCCTCAGCCGGTGTGTGGTGCGCAATTTTAAATTCAGACACCTCCACCTGTTCCGTATTCACGGCTCTAATGGCCCAAATTAACAGGCCAATCAGGAAGAAGGCACTCGGTGGTAACAGCAGTAACCCGTTCGCCTGATACCACCCGCCTTCCGTCACCAACGGCAATATTTCAAAGCCGAACAACTTGCCCGTACCAAATAACTCGCGCACGGTCGCCACTGCCAGCAATACGAAGGAGTAGCCAAGACCATTGCCGACCCCATCAATAAAACTGGGCACTGGTGGGTTCTTCATGGCAAACGCTTCGGCTCTGCCCATGACAATACAGTTGGTGATGATCAGACCCACAAAAACGGATAGTTGCTTGGAGATATCGTAAGCCACTGCTTTCAGTACCTGGTCCACCACGATAACCAGTGACGCAATGATGGTCATCTGCACAATAATGCGAATACTAGAGGGGATGTATCGGCGTATGCTGGAGATGAAAAAACTTGAAAAAGCCGTCACAAGTGTCAGCGCGATACACATCACCACGGTGACCTTCAAAGAAGTCGTCACTGCCAGCGCAGAGCAGATTCCCAAAATCTGCAGCGCGATGGGATTGTTTTTGAAAATAGGGTCCGCCAACGTATCGCGAATCGTCATGACACCTCTCCTTGTCGCAGGTTATCAAGCAGCGGCTTGAATCCCTGTTCGCCGAGCCAGTATTTCACTAAATTGTCGACCCCTTTGGTCGTCAACGTCGCTCCAGACAAGCCATCCACCTGCCACTGCGCCTGTGGTGAGCCCGCGCGAACGGAGCCCTTTAATACCTCAATCGCGACCTCATTACCCTGATACACCAACTTGCCGGGCCAGATCGACTTCCAGCGAGGATTGTCGACCTCTCCGCCCAATCCGGGGGTCTCACCGTGCTCGTAAAATCCAAGACCCGCGATGGTATTACCATCTGATTCCAGCGCCATGAATCCATACAAAGTGCTCCACAAGCCGTAGCCTCGGATCGGTAAAATAATCTTATCAAGAGCACCCCGATCGGTTCGCACCAAATAAACCAGCGCCTGATCTTCGCGCCGCACTAGCTTGGCCGCGTCCTCATCGTTGGGAATCGCCCGAGACTGAGCTGGATCTTTCGCGGCCTGTCTTTGATCAAAGCTCGCGGGGTCCACGCCATCGACAAATTGTCCCGCGTCTAAATTAACAAGCCGCGTTTCTACCTGCTCAAACTGCTCTTCCACCGACAGCGAGGGGTCTAACAAACCAGCCGCCATCAGAATATTCCGCTTGAGATCGAGCGTTTTGTTAGCTTGCTGTGCGGGCTTCAAGAGCACCGCCGCCGTGGACACGACAATTGAACACACGAGACACAACCCGAGCGCCACAGTCAGGACACGTCCGAGACCTTCTCCATTAGCTGACACGTGCAGCCCTCCTTTTCATATTGGCGCTCACGACAAAATGGTCAAATAGAGGGGCGAAAAGATTGGCAAATAAGATCGCCAGCATCATGCCCTCGGGAAAGGCCGGGTTCACCACTCTGATGAGCACACACATCACACCAATCAAAATCCCGTAGGCCCATCGACCCGAATTGGTCATCGCTGAAGAAACGGGATCCGTCGCCATAAAGAAGGCGCCGAATGCAAAGCCCCCTACTACCATATGCCAATGCCAAGGCATCGCGAAAGCGGGATTAGAGTCAGAGCCCACGCCATTTAATAGCAGACTAAAGCCGATCAATCCGGCAAAACAGCCCGCGACCACGCGCCAAGAGGCAATGCCTTGCACTAACAGGAACACCCCACCAATCATAATCATAAGCGTTGATGTCTCACCGATTGAGCCCGGAATAGTGCCGATAAAGGCATCCCACCACGTATAAGCTTGAGTCAGACCGGCCATGCCCTCCTGCGCGACCACACCCAATGGTGTTGCCCCGGAATATCCATCCACCGCCGTCCAAACGGCATCACCTGAAATCTGTGCCGGGTACGCAAAATATAAAAAAGCGCGCCCCGTAAGGGCGGGATTCAAAAAGTTCTTGCCGGTACCGCCAAATACTTCTTTGCCAATCACCACGCCAAAGCTAATCCCCATTGCCGCCTGCCACAGCGGGAGATCCGGCGGCAGCGTCAAGGTAAATAAAATAGAGGTGACGAAGAAGCCCTCATTCACTTCGTGACCACGGCGCATCGCAAACAGCACTTCCCAAAAACCACCGACGATGAAGGTGACGAGGTAAAGGGGTAAAAAATGCACCAAGCCGTACAACATGTTGTGCCAAACATTTGAGGGGTCGTGCCCACCCAGCGCTGCCACGACGCCACCACGCCAGCCGTCCAACGCACTGCCCGACACCGCCAAGACATCATTGGCTTGCAAGCCGAGGTTATACATCCCGTAAAACATAGCGGGGAACGTGGCAAACCATACGGTGATCATAATGCGCTTGAGATCGACCCCATCACGCACGTGCGCATTGGCCCGCGTCACACTGCTGGGTGAGTAAAAAATCGTATCGACCGCCTCGTATAAGGCATACCACTTCTCTAAGCGGCCTCCTGATTTGAAATGAGGCTCCACCGCATCTAACTGTTGTCGCAGTCCCATGTCTCAGCCCTCTTTTTCAATGCGCGTCAGGTTATCGCGGAGAATGCCGCCGTATTCGTACTTACCCGGGCAAACATAAGTGCACAGCGCAAGGTCTTCCTCATCTAACTCAAGACAACCCAACGCCTGAGCCGTCTCCGTATCCCCAACCAACAAGGCCCGCAGCAACTGCGTCGGGAGGATATCGAGAGGCATCACTTTTTCGTAAGCGCCCACAGGGACCATCGCCCTTTCTGAACCGTTGGTCGAAGTCGACATCGCCAGAGGCGTGGTACCGAACCAGCTCGATAGGTAAATGCCCAGCACCGAATGCTTCCGGCGTCCTAAAGAGAGCCACCCCATAAAGGCGCGATCTCTGCCCTCCGGCAAGAGCGCGACTTGCTGATGATATCTCCCCAAATAGGCCGTGCCGCTCTGCACTGCGCGCCCACCCAAGACGGACCCCGATAGCAAGCGCGCCTCGGCATCCGCCTGCTCGCCCGCAACCAGCGCCTGCAAATCTGCACCCACTCGGCTTAAAATCAAGCGTGGTCGACTCACCGAGGGCCCCGCTAGCGATATCACTCTATCTGTGCACAGCGCACCGTCGAGAAATAGCCGTCCTATGGCGATGACATCTTGGTATCCCACCGTCCATGCTATGCGCTCCAAGGATGCCCCCATCAAAAAATGCACATGGGTACCCACCAAACCGGCTGGGTGTGGTCCGCTAAAGTCATGCCGTGTTAGCCGTGTGTGCTCGCTCTGTGGCAACTCCGCACCAGGTGCCGCGCACAGATAAACCGGGCATTCGACCATCGCGGCTAATAAATCCTGGCCTAATAAGAAAGCGTCTGCCTCTCTGGCAATGGCGATCTCGGGATTTGGGGCGTGCGGGTGCGTATCGATCGCCGTGATAAAAAGCCCTGTCGGCGCAGTGTGCGGATCGGCAACTCGACCGAAAGGTCGGGCTCTCAGTGACGTCCACTGACCCGACTCAAGCAACTGGGCCTTAATGACATCAGGCGTGAGCGCCCGCGCCTGTTCCGCTGAATAGCGCTCGAAAGGTGCCGCCTCATCCCCGTCGATCTCAACCACTACCGACTCGAAGGCGCGCTTCGCGCCGCGATTAACCGCTGCGACCCGACCACCCGCTGGCGAGGTATACCTGACGCCTTCGCACTTTTTGTCCGTGAACAATAAATCGCCGCGCTTGACCACATCTCCCACTTGCACTGCCATCGTGGGTTTCATGCCCTGATAGTCGTCACCGAGCAACGCAACCGCTCTCACCGCAATCGACTGGTCCAGATCACTTTCTGGGGCACCGGCAAGCGGGATACTCAAACCTTTTTGAATCTCTATCATGTCAGTGCTCATCTGTCTTTCCACCAAATATGTAGCGCACGATCTCTCT
>ERZ887851.18-NODE-18-length-142453-cov-58.279365_pt1 | contig 142453 bp, 148 predicted proteins | sample MGYA00521100_ERZ887851 | MGnify/ENA primary metagenome ERZ887851 (study PRJEB32303, sample SAMEA104408602) | aquatic metagenome | biome: Brackish water; feature: Pelagic; material: water | place: Baltic Sea | collected 2014-06-06T16:11:00 | depth 11,444 m ... | reverse complement strand
GTAACTGCAGCAGCAACTTGGAAAGTTTCAGCAGCAACACTTTTTGAGAATAAAGAAAGACCCATAACTTTGTCAGGAGTTTGTTCACCTGCACCTCTTGAGAATGGGTTACCATCCTTGTCAGCAGCAGCGAATCCTTTAATATGATCTTCTAAAGCCTTTACTAGTTCAGCACCAGCATATAAAGAAGCAACTGTTACAACTGGATCTCCAATTGCTGGAGTAGCGTCTAATGCAGCTTCAGTAGTAGCACCTAATTTGATGATTTGTTTACCATCAATTCTTGAAGAACCAACATTAGCATCACCTGTTAATACAGGAGCATCAGCGTCAGCTTTAATATAAGTTGGAGCAGTGTTACCAGCAGTCTTACCACCTTCGTAAACGAAGTCTAAGTAAGATAAAAGACCCATTGGTCCAGCCATTGGTACAACTGGTACTAAGTCTAAACCGATAGTTTGTGCAGCAACTTGCATTGCTAATGGTAATAATGTAGGAGCTTTATCACCTGAACCGTCTGCACTTGCAGAAGGTAAAGATACATTACCCATACCGTAGATGTTACCAGCAGTCCCTAAAGACATGATGTGAGCATCTTCGTAAAGTTTGTGGTTATGACAGTATTCTGACATCCACGCTAGTTTTTCTGCTTCGTTGATACCTGTAGCTGATTCGATGATCGGAGCCCAAGTTTCTCTAACTTCTGCAGAGTTAATTAAATTTGCCATTTTATTATTTGTTTTTTTTTAATGGTTGTTTAAATTTGATCGATTGAACGATCTTCTCGATGTTTGTCAGATTTTTTCTTCTTATCTGATTATCGATATACTATATATTGTTATTATATTTACGTTTTTTACGTTTTTCCTAAAATATTAAGATATTACTTATTAAATCTTTTGTTAATAGATTTCTTAACATCAGTTAAATCGTATAAAGGTTTCTTCTCTTCGATAACAGGAGCAGCTTCATTTACTATCTCTACTTTTTCCATAACAACTTTGACATCTCTAAGATCTCTAGTTTGCCAGAAGTTTCTTACTTGGTAAGCAGTTTCTAGTTTATGGTATTTAGATTGAGCTAAAAGGGCTGTTTTCTTGTTGTCTGATAATTTAGACCAAGTTTCTTTATATTCCTCTGGCATCATTTCAATAACACTAGGTTCGTTAGTCTTAACGCTATTCACTAATGAAGAGTTCCATAATGTAAGAATTTGTCCTTCAGTTAAGAATCCTTTTCCTTCGATTGATTTTAATACTTTAGATTGATCTTCAGTATTTAATTCATTATATTCTGTTTTCTTAGCTTCAGAAATAAATCTAAAGAAATGTGGGTTAGTATTTTCTTTAACAGTTGCTTTTTCAATTAAAGCAGATAATTTAGAACTAATTTCAGATTTGTAAGCATCTAATGCATCTACTGTTTTAGTTTCTTCTACGAATTCTTCTGCATTTTCTTTATCTTCAGCATCAACGTCTTCAACTTTATAAGTTTCTCCGTCTACTGTAAATTCTTTTTCTCCGTCTGCGATTGCTTTAGCTCTTGCAGCACCGAATGCATTTCCTTCTTCAACGTCTTCTTCTTCAGTTTCTTCTACTGCTTCAGTTTCTTCTTCTTCAGAAATTTCTTCATCACCTGCATCATCGACCGTGTCTTCTAACTCGTCTTCTAATTCGTCAGATTTGTCTTCAACTTCTGCACCGTGATCTAATTCATTATCTTCAGCATCAACAGTAGGTTCAGTAACATCTTTAGAATCGTCTTCATCTTCAATTTCTTCAACTTCTTTACCAGCTTCATCTTCTAGTAATAAGTTAGAATTAACTGTTTCTGCAACGTATTCTGCGTATTCAGTAACTTTTTCTAAATTTTCTTTTAAGTATTCAATATACTTTAATAAGCCTTCATGAGTTGTTGCACCTTCATTATAAGATTCTGCTAAGTAATTAGTATAGTCTTTAATTGATTCAACACCTTCAGCAACATGCTCAGTATATGCAACGCTATTATCTAATTTCTCAGATATTGCGTTATTTGTAGTTATTGTATTATCTAAGTTTTCAGCAAGGTATGCAGAATACTCGATAGTCTTTTCTAATTTCTCAGCAAGATAGTTTGAATATTCTTTTACGCTTTCCACTTCAGACTTTACAGATTCATCACTATTTAAAGATTCCATTCCCTCTTTAATAGTTTTTATTTCGCTTGATAAATACTGTGAATATTTATTAAAATCATCAGTACTTACGAATTTTGATTCAGCCATTTTGTTTTCAGTTTTATTTTCGGTTGTTAAAAGTTCTTTTGTATTTCCAATTTCATAAATTTGAATGCTAGAATCGTTATCAAACCCAAAAGATTCATTAACTCTTTTTAATTCAGCATTTTCAAAACCAGGATCTGCAACTAAATCATAAGTAAATAATTGTTTAATTTTAACTGTCCCGTTAGATTCAACTGTACCAGCTGCTCTAGATGAAATTTGTAAAGGAACACCAGCATCGACTAAAGCTTTAGCCTGACGACCAGCTTCAGTATCAAGTAATCTGATTTTACCCTTTACTTGTTTTGTTTCGCTATCATAAGATAATTCTTCAATAATGTGAGATACGTTTTTTAAAGATACGTCAAATGTTTGCGGGTGATCTAATTCTCCTAAAAGTTTAGAAGAACCTATTTTAGATTGAAGAGCTTCAATTTGTGGAACATATTCTGACTCAGTATAGATTCTATTATTTCTATTCTTTTTGTCGATTTCTCCAAAAATACCTTCAAGGACATAAGCCCCATCACCATCTTTTTTAAATTCTAATTCGCTAGAAGATCTTTCTAGGATTAATAGATTGTTTTTTGTATTCATATATTTTAATACTATGTTTGTTGTTTATATATCTTTTGGAGAATAATGATTTTTCATTTTTTCTATATTTCTAAGTCTCCTAGCTCTGATTCTAGGCCTCCACCGCCTTCTTCACCACCGTCTTCTTCCTTAGCAGCCTCTTCTTCTTCAGTTTCCTTAGCCTTTACTTCAGTTTCAACTTCTAAATAATAAGTAACTAGGGTTTGCATATCTTCTTCTGTAAATGCATTATTTCCATATTCTTTATAGAAGTATTCTTTGAATTCCTTTTCGGTTTTACTAGTATTTATTACTCCTATAATTTCTGCAGATTTAATCTTTTCACCTGAGTCTAAAAGAATATCATCTACTATTACATCTGAATCGTCTCCGACTTCTAATGCACCCTCTTTCAAATTAGAGTAATTGTTAAATGTTTGTAAGTGTTTCATTTCTATTTATATATTCTTTTTTCTAGAATCCCATGTCCATTGGGTCAACTTCAGGCTCTTCTGCTTCTTCAGAAGCTTGTCTTTGTTTGTAAGCTTCGTTTGAAGCTTTGTCATCTGGGGATAATTTTAAGTATCTGTCTACTAAGAATTCCATATCGAAGTAAGGCATTTCTTCCATAGTAACTGGATCAGTTTTCATTAGAGAATCTTGCATTGTAGATATAAAGTCTAGTCTCTTCTCCATGATTTCCATTTGTTTTAATTCAGCAAACATGTTTTCTTCATTAAATTGAATAGCTATTTGAGTTTTAAAACCTGCATCATCTTTAAATTCAGGAAATTTAAGACACATTTGAATGTGAAGTGGTTTTACTAAAATTTCTTGAAAAGAAGAACGTAATCTCTTAATAAATTTAGAGAACTTAATTTCGTCTCTAATCATACCATCAGCTGCTAGATTAAAGTCTCCACCGCCATCTTCATACATAAATCTATTAAATGGTATTTTCGAAACCATTTTTAATTTATCATTAAAGTATTTAAGTGCTTCAGTATCTGATAATTCTGGACCTTCTCCTCCTAGGGTTTCAATCTCTGGAGATTCACCTTCTTTAGATGGTAACCAATATTCTTTATTAAATTGAAGCATTGGTTTTCCATTAGTTGCTAATGTAGCTGAATCCCAATCAAAATCTACAACTTCTTTATAATTACCCATTAATTGTGCAAGAGATTGTTTTGCTCTTGTCTTAGATTTACCACCAACTGGGATGATAAACTTCATTCTATAAGAAGAATTCGTAACTGCCCAGATAACTCTGGTATGTTCCATAATTCTCATTAAGTTAAATGATCTTATAAGTCTTTCCAGGTAACTTACTCTCGATGCAGTGGTTATTGAAGAATAAGAAAGATAGATGATCTGTGCATCATACAGGACTCTCTCCTTAACAGGATCGTCCTTAAATTGAACCCATACTTTTTTACCATCGTCTTTATTATAACCTGGCATTAGCGTAATAGGATCTATTTCTTTAAATCCTATAATCTGATCTTGATCTGGGCTATAAATAATTTCAAAAGAAAGATATCCATCAATTAAGAATTTTCTAAAGAAATACCATGCAGATTGATCTGAATTAAATCCAAAGTATTGGTATAAATCTCTATATGATTTATTTAAGTATTTTGTAACTTCTTCAGATACATCCATTCCTATAAGTTCAGGATTTCCAATAAAGTTCTTATTGTCATATACAATGGATTCGTCACATAGAATATCTAATATATCTTCTATTTCATCATGTGTAGAAAATCTTCTTAATTCTTCTCTTTTACCCTCATAACCTTGGTCGAAGAAAGGAATATTTTTTCTCATTGTGGTGTCAGCCATCGATAATGCAGCAAATGCTCCATACATATTATCGTCGTCTAGACCCATTTGATTCATTTGGCCGTAACCAAATTCATCTTCTACGGGACCTATTGCCTGAGATTGTCTTAAGACTAAATCATCGTAATACATTCCAAAAGACGAGAGTCTTTTTAGAGTATCACTTAGAGTGAATGATCTTTTACCAGTACTTAATGGTCCGTTTCTTTCTATAAATCCTGCCATGTGTTAAAATTACAATTGTATTATACTTCTCTTTATATATTCTTTTTTCTACGATGATCTTCAAATAATTTAATAAGCTGCTGTTTATTGATTCCCTGTAAGGAATTAAAGTCAATAATTGCCATTTTACACCAGTCTTTATATGCAACCACAGCTTGATTGGTTTTACTAGAAGGTTTATATCTTCTTATTGCAAAGTCATATCCAAATGATTCAAGATACCTCTTTGCTCCTTCATATGAAAATCTTGGTAGACCTTTTTGTTTTTTAGCGTCTTCTTTTTTAGAAGCAGATTTAATAGATGACTGATATCTTCCGTATATCTCATCTAAAAATTCTTCTCTGAATTCGGGAGGAAGCATTGTTATATTAATTCCTATATCGTCTCCTTCGTAGGGATCTAGTGCTAATACTACGGGGTTGTCATCATACCATGGAATGTCCTTTGTTATAGGAGTATATTCAAATACATACATTTTTCCTGGAATAAATCTAGATCTAATAGATCCCACTGCTTTTTCTTTTTTATCGCCTAGGCATTTTTTGAACCATTCTTTAGATTCTTTAGCAGCCATGGCCCTTCCCTTGCCTTTTATTAATTTTTTTATTTCTTCTTTAATGTAGCCCATTGATTATTGTTTCTTCTGTTAGAACTATGAAGTTCCAATTTCTTTGAGAGCAGAATTCCTTAGCTGCATTATATTTATCCATATTTTTAACATATTGCTCTGCTAAAAATTTATATGATTTAAGAGCCTTCTTAGAATTTACCTTAGGGGGATCTGGTTTTAATATCTGTTGCTTTGGCTTAATCTCTACTAGATATTCTTTAGTAGTTTCATCGGGCTGAATTGCCTTAAAATAAAAATCAGGGTAATATTTTCTCTTAGTAGAATCTTGTCTTGACCAATATGGTATTTCAACCGGTTCACTTGACCACATACTTACCTTTTCATTTTTGTCACACCACATCATAAACTTACGTTCCCAGGAACTTCTATATATGATTGGAGTAGGTCCTGCATATTTAGAAGGATTATTAGGTTTAAAATAACCTTGATTGAATCCTGAATTTTTAGTTGGTTTAACATTCTTTATTGACATTATATGCTATAAATTCCTGTTTGATTTTCAGAGTTACCTGATCCCTTGTCTATTGATAAAGTTCCTTTATATTTTTGAGGGTGAATCTTGTTCCATCCTTTAGCATACCCTCTCTTTGCTATCTCTGTAAAATATGCAAATGCATTCGGATATTTAGGATTGAAATTTCTCCAGTATTTTAAAAGGTCTAATATAGCAAATTGTAGGCAATCGTTCCTATCATCTTCGCTAACATACCTCATCCTGTTAATCGCCTTTTCTGCCAAGAGAATTAGCATTTTTTCAGCATCCCTTGTTAATTTATCCTGTTCTTTCGAAAGAACCATCTGATCAAATAGGTCTCTGTTATTTAGGTAGTTTTTTGATTTTCTTCTTTTAGCCACAATATTGTTGGTTTATTTATAGAGATTATACTCAAAAATGTTAAAAAGTTTATTAACCTAAAAAAGGGACCAATGGTCCCTTTTCTATTTACGATGATACGTCTTACGCGTTTAAAGCTTCGATCTTATCTTCCCATACTTTGATCTCTGAATTAATTAAAGCATCAGCAGCTTTAATTTCTTCAATTGATTTATCAGCTTCAGCTAATAAACCTCTTTGATCTTTTAAGAAAGAAATCATTCCTTCAAACTTTGAAATTTCTTCAGATTTCTTAGCAAGTTCTAAAGTTTCTCCTTCTAACATTTCGATTACTACAGCTGAAGCATCTTCTGAAGTTTCTGCTTTAATATAAGATACTGCTTCGTTAGCGGTAGCTGAAAAGAATTTATTTAATCGGGTGTCTTTGTTGAATCTTGAAACAAATAGATTTTCATCTAGTTTGAATAAATCAACAGTGACACCTCCTTTCTTATACGTGGTAGCGAAATCTAAATGCATGAAATTTTCTACAATAGTAGAAAGGCTTTCAAATAATTCAGCTTTATTTTTGTTTTCATATCTAACTAGTCCGCTGGCTAATACGTATGTTGAGAATGATTCTTTAATTTCAGATGTTCCATTGTAGAACTTTCCTTCTTCAATGTTGTAAATGAATTTCGAACCTTTGTTATACCATTTGATATCGTTTCCTACTATATCAAAATTTTCAAAGGCAGCGATTGCATTTAAGAATTCTTTATTAGTTGGTCTTTCGATAATTTCAATGTTGTTTTCTTTTATTTCATACGCTCTATTGTTTAAATAGAATTGAAAGCTTTCTTCAATTTGTACGAAAGGTGCTAACATGTTTGTCATTTTATTATTCGTTTAATTTTATTGTTTAACTATATATCTAGATCGTTTTCATCAATTATGTTAGGATCGTCTGGCTGTGCTTGTGTTTGCTCATCCTTTGCTTCTCCCCTATTAGACGTAATTGATTTTTGTTTTATTTCAAACATTCTATTTCCAGCATGAAATTCAGAAAATCCACCTGACCCATATCTATATGCACCTGACCCTGATCCTGACCCTGATCCTGACCCGGAACCTGGATTTCCATCTGGTGTATTTGAAAAAGAAGGAATAAATGAATTTACTTCGATTGGAAACGTTACTTTATATTTGTCTTTGTCATCAAACCCAAAATCTATAGGGGCTTCTACTGTATAATCATCCGGTAAAGAATAATACGAAGGAAGTCTATACGTTCCTTCTTCTAAGTGACCTACTTCTATGTTAAAGTAATTAGATTTATATAATCTCTTTACTATCATTTCAGTAATTTTTAAAGAATCTAACATTGAAGATACTAAAACCTCTATGTCAAAATTTATTAGGATTGGAATCATTTCAAATTCAGAAGAATATGCCTGCAGAGCTCCTTCTTCGTCAAGTCTAGAATAATTTCCCATTATTCTTTTATTAACTAATTTAGAAGATTCTATAGATATTGAAGAAATTCTAGCAACTCCCCTTGGAATTACATCATAATTTCCATCTGCGAAACCAGGATCAGGATAACAGTCGTCGCCACTGGGCGTTGTAAATAAAAAATTATCTCTTAGAAATTGATCGTCTCCCGTGACAGAATAATAAAAGGGAACGTCTATATCCTTTCTCTCATTTGCACTCACCTGTCTTTGAAACCAAACTTTATTATTTAAGTCTGCTAATAGGCCAATAATAATATGCCTAATTATAGAATCGTCAGTGTTATATTTAAGATTATATGTAGCCATTTATTATAAGTATCTTGTCGCTGCTCTTTGCCAATTTGGTAAACCTGACATTTTTAAACCAGCTGCTTTAACGAATGTTCTCATAGAAATATCGTTTGCATTTTTCATAAATTCGTAGATTTCTTCCTTTTCTTTGATTGGCATCTCAGTAGGTTCTAAATGAGGTAATAACCTTTCCATTCTTTCCATTAAAGTTGCATCATCTGGGTTTACATCTACTAAAATAGATCTAGATCTAATAGCTCCATCTGGATCTGCCTTTTCTTTTGCTAAATTAGAAATAAAAATTACTCTTCCTGCAAATTCAAATGAGTTAGGAACAACTCCACTTTCTTCTAAATTAAATGCTTCTTCAGGGCTTACATCCTTAGGATCGTATACTGCTTGTGTCTTTTTTAAATAAGAGATTTTTCTTACTTTCTTTGTATCTAATGCCGCTTTCATTAAGTTTCTACCATTTTCATCTCTGAATACTGCATCACAGTCATCAAAGATTAATGTCTTATTTCTATATTGATAGAATTTCTTATACATCATAATAACTGATGCTGCACCTGAAACCATAACGTAATCTTCTTCGTCAATAAGACCTTCATCTTTCATTGCTCTCTCTACATTATATGTTTTTCCAGTACCCGCTCTACCCGAAATAAATAAGGAATTAAATGCACCTGCAGCCACTCTTCTAGATATTTCATAAATATCTTCCATTGTTTCTTCAAGATATTTAACCTTATCATTAAGAGTCATATCATTTTGTGTTTCAGCAGCAGTAGGCTTTATTGCAACCTGTTGTCCTTTCTTAATATTCATTATTGAAGAATAAGGAACTTCTAATTCGTCTGCTATTTTATTAACCGCCATTCCAGCTGCTAATTTAGCCTCGATCATTTTAATTTCTTCTTTAGAGAATGCTCTGTTGGTTCTTCTTTCTAATAACATTGACTCCTGTATAGATGCAACGTATTTTTTATCCATTAATCTAACAAATTCTCCAACTAATTTAACGATTGGGAATGTTTCAGATGAAATAGAAAAATCAGATTTAGCGTTTGCTGCATCTGAGAAATAGATTATAGAACCCACAATACCAGGGTTTTTTGCCGCAGCGGCAGTTACCATAAATGCCTCTGTACCTTTACTCGAGTAAAACATTACTCCAGAACCAATATCAGTTATCATTTCAAATGGAAACTTTTTAAAGTCCTTCTTTGTTTTCTTATTTACAAATCTTGCGATTATTGTAGCTGCTTTATTTAGAGAAGGATTTACAAGTTCGATTGAACCTGTTTTCATAGCCTCATTTAAATACTGATCGTATTTTAAGATTTTGTTATTCATGTTTAAGTGAAATCTTTTTATTTGATTTATATATCTTTATTCTATAACCTCTATATCGAGTTTAGAGAATCCATTTTCTCTATATATTTGTATCTTTTTATCAAATAATTCATGTGGAAGAACGGTGTGATTAATTACGAAGGTATTAATCTTGCTATCTTTAATAACCTGTGATAGAATTTTAAGAATGTTGTGAACTCCATCTGCATCTACTGAAGATAATAACTCGTCTAAGAATAAAAGATTTAATTGTGGAAATCTTAATTTAAGTATTTTAATAATAGCAATAATTATAATAAAGTCTGCCTTCTTTCTTTCACCAGTCGATAGTGTAAGTGGATTAATCTCTTCTCCTAAATGATTAATAAGACAATTAAACTTTTCATCAAATCTTATATGGAAAGGTAGGTGCATTGTCTGACCCATTGCCGCAATATTAGCATTAAGACCTGGTAAAATAGTTTGAATTGCAAGGTTCTTGACACCATCTTCGCCTAAAACTTCTTCTATTATTTCTAAGAAATTATAATTACCAGAAGTTTCATCCTTTAAATTTGACTTTGATGATTCTTGTGTTTCGAATTCTTCAATGATTTGTTTTAAATGTGAAAAATCATTATTAGAGTTTAAAGAATCTTTTATCTTTACTAATTCATTCTTTAAATTTCTAATATTAGTATTAATCGTAGATACTTTATCGTTAATTGCTTTATCTTTAATTCTTAGATCCGCAATATTAGATTTAATATCGTTTACCTTTACTTCCGCCTTTGAAATATCTGATGGAAGAGATTCTGTCTTAGATTCTATTTCTTTTTTTCTTTCTTGATGGAAAGAAGATGTTAATTCTCCTTCACAAGTAGGACACTTGTCAGTTTCATATAGTGCTAACTTCTTCTTTAATTCTACTAATTCGTATTTAAGTGAAGTATACTTAGATTGTTTTTCCTGCAAATCAGAAGAATTAGAAGTAATCATTTCAGATACCCTAGAACTGGCTTCTTCCAATTTAATTCTATTGGAATCATATTTCTTAAGACTAGTTTTTAAAGATTCTATTTCTTCCTTGTTCTTGGTGTCAGCTTCTGCTAATAATTGATTTAATTTCATATTAACTGAAACTATATTTTCACTAAGCTGGCTTAATTCTTTTTCATAAGAATCTAATTCTATTTTAAGATCTCTTCTTTCATCTTTAATCTGCTTTTGCATATCGTTAAGGATGGAGAATCCAAACATCTTATCGATGATTTGTCTTTTATCATGATTTGTCATTGTTAAGAACGACTTAAAATCATTTACAGATAAAATTATAATGTTTTTAAATACATGATATGGGATTCCGAATATTTCTTCTTCTAAATAATCCTGAACTGATTTCTTACCTGCTTTATCAAATTCAATTCCATTTAAAAGAACTTTAAATCTATTAGGCATTAAACCTCTCTCGATTTCTACCGTAGTTCCTTTACATTGAAGTTCTATTCTTACCCATAATTCCTTATTAATTCTATTAGGAAGGTCTGCCATCTTAACACCTTCAACTTTACCATATAGAGCATACACAATTGCATTAGCGATAGTAGTTTTACCATGGCCATTTTTACCAAGAGTTAATAGCAACTCTGCTTTATCATCTTCGAATTCTATCTTTTGAATTGAATTTCCGTATGATGCAAAGTTTTTAAATTCTATTGATTTGATTTTCATGCTTCGTTATCGTAATTATATGCACATTTATCATGCAAGTTTTTTAAACTGGTCTTAACTCTTTCTCGAGTTTCGTCATCATGCGGCAGCCCATCGACGAATGTATTACATAAATGCAGAATGTTATAGTTCTTATAAAGATCTTCTATTTCATCCATATCATAAAGGTCCTTATCTAAGAAGGAATCCAATTCGTATATGTTTGGTTCTATTCTTCTACTTATTTTTTGTACTTTGTTTATTAATCTTGATAAGGCGCTTGTCGTTGCAATATTAGAAGGAACATAAAGGTCTACAAAATTATTTCTAATTTTATCTTTAAATTCACCAAGAGAAACATTATAGAGACTTGTAAGATAGAACTTTACGAACTTAGGTGATATAGTATTTTCATAAAAGGTTTCTTCCATTGTACCCAGATCAACCATGTCAAAGCCCTTAGTGTTACCTGAATCAGATCGTGTTAATTCATAAGGAGTTCCCACTAATCTTAGCTTTCCTTTAGTTTGTCTGTAATGAATATGACCTGAATAAACTGCATCGTAGTTTTTATAAGAGATAGTGTCTGTTCCGTGGTGATTCTTAACTTTTGAATTTAAAGAAACTCCTGAAACTTCAGAATGGCAAAATACAATATCTGAATTTGGAAATTGAGCTAGTGTTTCTGTTTCATGCGAGGAATCTCTTCTCCATGGCATTAATAGAACTTTCTTTCCTCCCCATTTAAATTCCTTAGGTTCTTTATATACTGCTACATTCGGAATCCATTTAAGAGAATCTATTGAACTTACATCATTAGATTTTTTAGCCCATATATCGTGATTACCACATATAACATGAACTGGTAAAATCTCACCTAATCTCTCAAAAAGATCTACGGCATAGTGAAGAACTCTTAAGTTTATACTTTGTCTATTATCGAATGCATCCCCAACTTGAACTAAGATATCTCCTTCTTTGACATCTCTCTTAAGCGTTGGAATAAATTGGTTTTCGTAAAAGTCCTTTTGAATATCTAGCCATTCAAGAGAATTAGAGCGAACCCCAAGGTGCATATCTCCAAGAATCCAGATTCTATTTACCGGTTTCTTTAGTACATTTGGCTCTATCATTTCTAGAAAAGTTTATTTATGTTCTTTCTTTTTAAAACGTTTGTTTTCTTATCAAGTTCTTGGATAAGCGCTTCTTTATATTTGTTGCTTAGTGAAGAATAAAACTTAGTTGGGTTAATATTAAAGTAGTCACATAGTTCTGAAAATAAATCTATTATAGAAAACTTTGTGCTTAATTCATCGTACATAAACCCATACACTTCATTTATGTCTAATTTTCTTAGTTTAGTTATTTGTTGAAATTCATCTACTTCGTTGAACTTCTTAAATCTTGAAGATTCAATTAACTCATGAATTTTATTTCTGATTTGTGTACTTTCTATCTTATCTTCTTCGTCTCGATTGTCAGTGTATTGTGGGTTAAGGTTAAATGAAATAGTTCCATTTAATTCAAAATCTCCACCATCTTCGAAAGTGTTGTCAAATATTTTATCTCTTTTTGTTCTCATAATTATAAGCTATGTATGTTGGAGTTAGTAATTTCGTCAGTTTCAGTAAGTCTCATAAAATTGTAATTAATTCCTAATTTACATTTTGAACCTCTACCTTCACCGTCACGTATCTTTAATATTTTGAGCCAATATTCATAACTTGCTCTCATCATATCGTCTTGTATAATACCAAGCATGACATCAGCTGTATGTGAAAGACCCGCTGATTCTGCAACATCTGTCATTGTAATATCGCTTGAATTATAACCGTTTCTTGTAATTTGAGTGGCTGTTACAATTAACCACCCGTTTCTTACACCCATTGCTCTAAGATCTTCTGCAATCTGCTTAATCTTAAGATATGTGTTTTCAGAATTAGGATTTCTAAAATTAGAAAGAATATTAATATAGTCAATAACTACTGCGCCTAGTTTTATTTTTCTTTCTTCTTCGATTTGCTTTAAGTATGCTTCAATATCTGGAACAGTTGCCTGTGATGTTGGAAATTGTTTTACAAATAATTGACCAGGAGGAGTAAAGCCATCTCCTACTGTTTCTAGTTTTCTTTTAATCAGATCAGAATTTTTAGATTTTTCTTCATAGTCTGAAATATTTATGCTTAATAAATTAGAACCTATTCTTTTCATAAATTTAATGGCTGACATTTCTGCTGTAATCACAGCGGTGTTTGTTCCCATCTTTACAAAATTAGCCGCATCATTGGCAAGGTAAATTGATTTACCAATATTCTGCTCACCTACATAAACAACTAAAGAACCATCTTTATCATAACCACCGTTTAAGGCTCGATCTAAAAAATTATATCCTGTAGATACCTTAACGGCATCTTCAAAGGAGTGATCCTCTGGTTTAAAGAAGTCTAATCCTAGGTCAGAGTTAAATACGATAGAGTTTCTATCATTAATTAAAGTTTTAACCTTAGAGATGATCGAGTCTGCATTATCCGGTGTTACTTCAGTCGTTTTAATATACTCAATAGTATCTATAAGTGTATTATCAAAATTACGCCATTTAATCCATGCTTCGGCTGTAGAAGTTAACCACTCTTCATCATACTGGTCTAAGTCTACATTATATACAATATCTATAATAGACTCTTCTACCTTTCCTGAAATCTTATCATTTTTGATAAGCAGCTTCATCTGCTCACTGGAAGGGGTTTCATGAAATTTGTCATAGAACTTAGTAGTCAAGAAGTGTATTAAGTCAATATCTTCAGAGGTGTAAAACCCTCGTTTGATGTTACTTAAATATTTAGGTTTTTGAAGAGATAGTTTAAAGAATATTTTTTCAAAATCAGGTCCAAATTTCATATTTTTTTTTTGTTTTATAGTTATTCTACCACTAAATCACCGTTTGTTTTTGCAAAGGGTATATCTGACCATAGATTAATTGCAATTGCCTTCCTAGTTCCCTTTGTAACTGTATCGACGGCATGCACATCATCTCCTGCTCTAAATATAATTAATCTATTAGGTCGAGTTTGAATTACATCAGGTGCCTTGTCCTTTCCAGCAGTATGAACTATTAGTTCTCCTCCTTCGAACTCAGGCTGTGGTGGATAATATACGGTCCCTATCACTGGTCTTACTATTTCTTCTCCGTTAGTTTTCTTGAACCAAGCTTCGTCTTTATCAAAGTGAAATCCTAGATTGTTCTTGTGGCCCGTAATGGGATTGGCCGACTGAATGCCCGTCCAGTATTCAAATCCTGCTATATCCCATGTTTCTGATACGGGGCAGTTATCTGCCCATATAGCTTCTATGAGTCTTTGTTTTACGGTAGGTTCATGGCCTGATTCTTCGTTGAACCATCCTTTCCACCAATAATAAACACCTGGATCTGCAAAAAAGGTATTATCGTTTGCAATGTCCTTAAGGAGTTTTTCATCTTTAATAAAGTTGTCTCTAATTGTTATCATATAAATGGGTTAATTAATATTTTATAAGCTTCTTTTCCTTCGACAGAATTAGTTTGTTCAATTAATCCCATACCAATGGCTTCGTCTAATCCTGAATCTACATTTTCCTTATTTCCTTTTGCGAAATATTTATTAAGAGCATGTTTAGTGAAAGATGCCTTTTGTCTATCAGGCTGTCTCACTGCTCTAGTAATAAATATATGCATAATGTCAAATGCATCTGGAAAAGATTCTAATTCTTCTTGTATTCCTAGGATATATTTAATTGGAAGCTTATCTTCGTTTATTTTGTTTATATTCAACTTCATTATGCTTTACTATCTTCTAGCATTTCTTCAACATCAATTGAAGCTATTTCTGAATTATAGTTAAATATTGGTTGAATATGTACTTCTATTTGTTCTAAAACTGTTTGTGTGAATACTTTCTCGGTGAAGAATTCTTTATTTGGAACCGCTTCATCTAAATGCTTGCAGATCCATGTTCTCGCAGTTGCCTTTGGAGTCTTAACTCCCTTTTCAATAGTTCCTCTAGTTATACCACAAATATCCCATGTTGCGTATTGTTCTAATCCAACATAGGGGTTCATACCTTCGGTAAAGTTTAAATGAAACTTAATAGGAGTTGGTTTAGCGAAACGATTTTTATCTGGCTTAGCTGTTACTATAATTCCTACTTTATCTGCACCGTCCTTTAATTGAGCCTTTCCTAACATAAGAACTATTGAAGCGGCATACTGTGGTCCTGTTCCTCCACCTGCAATTTGCATTGGAATAAAAGATTGGGATTGGTATGTATGATTAGTGAATAAGAAGGGTATTTTAAGGTCTGCTAAGGGAGTCATGATAATTCTAAATATTGACTTAAGAACCTTTGATCGAGTCATATCTGACTTATCTGAACCGCTTGCAGCATCTGATATTTCCTTCGCAGTTGCTAAATTACCTGCTGAATCTAATATGATCATAACCTTGGGAACAGTTGCACCTGCAGCTTTTGCCTCTTGCATTTTTTGAGTAATGGTAGTTATGGATGTTCTAAAATCCTGAACCGTATTAGTTGGTTGATAATTAACCTGTGAAGTATCAATTCCGAACTTTTCCATTTGCTCTTTATCGACAGCTGCTTCTGAATCATAATAAATTACCTTATATCCTTTCAGAATCGCTTCTCTAACTGTATTTAACATTAGAAATGTTTTACCAGTTCCTGAAGGACCAGCTATTGAGGATGATCTGTTATTAGGCCATCCTTTAAATAGAGAGCCAGATACACATGCATTCAAATGATAATTACCAGTATGAATCCAGTCAGTTACTTCTGAAAAGTTAGAAGTTTCCATAATGGAACCTAGCGGATTAAGATTTGCTAATTCCTTATTTAAATCGTCGAATGTAAAGTCTTTATTTTTTGCCATTTTTAAATATGTTTTTTTCTTGTTTTCTTAGTGTTTCGAGTTCTTTAATAAGAACATCGGATTCTTTCTTTATAGAATCCATTTTTTCTTGAAGAGAAACCAGTCTATCATAGAGTGTTTTGTATTTTACAACAAATTCATTCTGTTCTTCTGTAAGGTTATTTGGATCTAGCATTGTTTTTTCTTTCTTCTATTTCGTCAAAGATACTAATTTGATTAGCGTCTTGTATAGTTTGCTTTTCTTTGAAAATTAACGGCCAAACCATTTTTCTTAACTTGTCTCCTAATTCATAATTATTAGGAGTTTGTTCAACCAATTCTATTATTGTACTTTTAAAATCCATTTTGTTTATTTTTAGAATAATGATGATGAATATATTAAGTTCCTGTTTAGTCTTTGAAGACCTACTGAAGATAACACTCTATTGATAGGATCTATTACAGATTTTTCAAATTGTGTTTCATAATCTACCTGGGGTGCAATTTCATAAGGATGAGCACCTGGTTGATATGCATACATTTCACATACATTATGTTTACAATGATATAGTTTTAGCTTTTCGCCATTACCAATCATTTTATACTTGTTTTTATATTTTGGATTCTGATTCATTAAGAAGTTATAGAATCCTGCTGCCTTAACGTTCGGAGGACATTTTAAACCATATTGAAATTCTATTGTATCATCTACAATATATTTCTCAATGTTATTGGTTCTTTTATTAAATGCTATTTCGTCAACATTAGACATCTTAAATTCTTTCTTTGATGTTTTCAAAAAAGAAACTAATCTACTTAACATCTCTGCAGTTGGCTTTTCAGATAAAATCAATTTAAGAGCTTCAGTCAAATGCTTTCTTGCTAATGTAGGGGTAGAAGATTGGATAGTATCGAAACCGATTGTCTTAATCTTCTTAAGAGAAGGGTATCTATCGTCTACTTCAAGCTTATCTTCCCATGCAATGTCTTGTAAATATTTCTTTTTAGCTAACCATATTCCTGAATATGCAATTGTTTCTAAATCGAAATATAAAAAGTTGACTGTATTCGTAACTTCAGCATACTTTGCCATGCATTTCGTGATATAGTCTTTGATTCTGAACGTATATAGTTCCATGATAAACTTATCGATTGAAAGCTTGTTTGGTCCTAGCCATTCAATAGATTCATACATTTCTTCGAATTGAACATAACATGAATCTGTATCTATATAGACTACTGAAGGCCTTACTAATTTATTCTTAATGGAAATATTAAAGTGTTCATGGACCACGGTATCTTTAGGCCAAAACTCTTGAAAGTATTTATTAAGAATCTTTTCAGAATATAGAATTGCGTTCTGTCCCTGTAATGTAATAGATTCTGCAATGTCTATATTAAAAAAGTGAAACCACTTATTACCAAATGCACCGTAAATCGAGTTAAGTGTTACCTTGACAGCCTGTTCATACGCAGTAAACTTGGCGGACATCATTGAATAGTGGTCCGCCAAGATTTGCATTTCATCCCTTGTAAGGTCGTCTTCGGGCTTGTTAATTAGTGTGCTTATATCCATCAATTACTCCGATGTTTGACAGGTTGCAATTGTCAAAAGAGTTTCTGAATCGTTAGATCTTAGAACAACTCTATTATCTAATACATGCGCAGTGTAATCTTCCTTGTCTAAAAGGTTAAGATATTTTTTGAAAAGAGTTACATTAGTTCCAGCATCACCGTCATATTCAGGTGTTACTAACATGTTGTAAGTTTTACCAAGTAATTTAACTCCGCTTCCATTTGCATTGATTGAAAATGTTTCTTCTTTATCTAAAGCGAATAGATTTCTAACCTTAGCAAGGGAAGTATAATCTAGATCGAATTTAAAAGTTGAAGCTTCGGTGTTAAAGATACCTTGAATTTGTGCGTCAGTTAAATCTTTGTAGCCTAAAGATGGTTCTGAACATGCAAGTGTTATTTCTAATTCATCATTAAAGATCTTGAATGTAGTTGCAACGCAATCTTCTTCGTTTTCAACGAATTCGATTTCTGCTGAAATAGCATCATAGTCAAATTGCTTAAATGCATCTGTAATTTTAGAAGCGTCAAAGAATGCAATTTTTAATTCTTTGTCTGTTGAGATTTCGCCATCTTCAATTTGAAAAACTTGAGAAATCGGCATTCTGTGATGCTTAACAGCATCTCTTTGTGGTAAATAAGCTGATGCCTGTACGACACCATCTTTTAATTTAAAATAGACAAAAGAATCAATTACTTTAAGTCTATTAACGAAGCCGATGAAGTTGTTTGAATCGACCTTACTGATTGAAATTTTCATGAATGTATAATTTTTATTTGTTTATTATTCTACACAAAAATCACAAATAGTTTCAGTAAAAAAAGTGAGGCCAGGAAGTAGCGAACTCCTGGCCTCGATCCGAGAACTATCTCGGTCCTAAGAAGTGGACTTAACCACAACTAATCTTATCCATCACATGCTAAACAATCTTCCATTGCTCGTTGTGCGATGTCTCCTCTTAATACAGATTCTGTTCTCATGTAATAAAGAGTTTTTATTCCCTGCTTGTAAGCTTCTAAATGAACTTGATTAATATATTTAGGTTCAGCCTGTGTAGGAAAAGCTAAATTTAATGAAACTGCTTGATCGATATACTGTTGTCTTACACCAGCTTGTTTAACTAGTTCCATTTGATTAATTTCTTTAAAGGTTCTAAATACATCTTTAACAGAAATATAAAGATCTTTTTCATGATCTGATAATTTATCATAAGCAAGTTGTTTAATCGGAGCATCCTTGCTTCCTTCTTTTACCCAATATTCTCCCAATATATCAACACCCTGGACGGAACCACCATCTTCTAATATTTTATCCCATACTGTTTTTTTATTCTGCTTGATTTTAGTTAGCATATCTTCTAGAGCTGGGTTCTTTCTGATAAAGGTTCCTTTTGCAGTTTGCTCAGTAAATACGTTTGCTGCCCATGGTTCAATGCCGGGTGAAACGTTTCCAGCTAATTTAGAATTAGAAACCGTAGGAGCTATTGCCCTCAAGTGTGTGTTTCTCATTCCAGTTCCTACGCACCATAGAGGTTCTCCAAATTCGGTAGCTAAATCTCTACTTGCTCTTTCACTTTCTACTTTGATTTGAGAAAATATCTTTCTAGTTTCAAACTGTGCTGTTAAAGAATCGAATGGAATATTTCTATCTTGTAAATAAGTATGCCATCCAAGAACTCCTAAACCTAATGCTCTACCTTTTTCTGCGGATCTTACTGCATTCTCAAAGCCTCTCATATATTTAGCTCTATGAATAAACTCCTGGAGAACTCCATCTAAAAAGTAAGTTGCAGTATAGATTAAATCAGTATCTTTCCATTCTTCGTATCTTTTAAGATTCACAGAAGATAAACAACATACGAATGAATGATTTTCATCAGTGTGTAAAGTAATCTCAGAACAGATGTTAGTCATATAAACCTTTAAACCGTTTTGTTTATATGCATCAGGATTCATTTTATTGATATTACCCTTAAACATTATATAAGGTTCTCCTGTTGCTCTTCTTTTTCTAATCACAGCGGCCCATCTTTTACGAGCTTCTTTATCTCCGGCCTCAATCTTTTGCATAAACCCGTCAGATACTACGATACATTGGTGTACGTTTAAGCATTGTCTATTTACATCACCCTTAGGTTCTCTAACCTCTAGCCATTCCCAAAAATCATCATGTTCTATATCTATATTGACTGATGCTGCACCTCTTCTAACTGAACCTTGATTTGTAGCGAGAATAGTAGAATCATAAATTTTTATAAAAGGAACAACACCATCTGATGTTCCATTCCCTGTTATAGTTGCACCAGCTGGTCTAATTTGATTTACACCAATACCAACTCCACCGCCATGCTTAGCGAGTAACATTAACTCTAAATTCTTTGAACCTATATCATGGATTGAGTCTGCTACATCGATACCGAAGCAAGAAATAGGAAGGCCTCTTTCTGATCCCGTGTTTGAAAAAACCGGGGTTGCAAGGTTTAACCATCCTTTCCACATATAGTCGAAAAATTTACTTGCTAATTCTGGCTTTCTTAATCTTCCTGCAACTGTAGTTGCCACTCTCCAATATGCGTCTTTTGGAGTTTCTCCTTCTAGTAAATATCCCTTGGAAACTGTTTTTACGTAAACCTCGGTATTAGCCCATACCGGGAAGTCTACTCCTAATTTCCATCCTTCAGATTCTCCGAAGTTTCTTTCTTTTCCCTTTTCATTGTATTCGGGGTTTGGTGCGTCGTTGTAATTTCTTATCATCATATATTTTATATTAGAATTATTGATTTGTTATGAAAACAAATCGTCTTCATCCCAGTTTTCATCTTCGCCTGCTTTAGAATAATCAGTAGGTCTTACTGCAAAGAAATCTGTATGTGTATGCCCACCTGTTAGGTGATAGAACCAATCTAATTCCGAAGCACTTTCTTCATTGTATTCGAAGATAGATTGATATCCTATTTCTGCTAATTTTTCATTAGCTCTTTTCTTGATAAATTCTTTAAGATCTTCTTTCTTAAGATTTTCTAAATCTCCCATCTCAAACATTTTATCAATAAATTTCATTTCCATTTCAACCATTAATTTTGCAGCTTCTTCAACTTGAGATTGCACAGAGCTTCTAAGCTCTGTATACTCTTCGCACATGTGATTAAATAACTGACAACCCATTTTAGAGTGAAGAGACTCATCACGAACACTCCACTTCATCTGTTGACCAATGCCCTTAAGTTTGTTTCTCATTTGAAAAGAATATAGTACAGCGAATGAAGAGTAGAGAGCAACTCCTTCTCCAAATGCGCTAAATATTGCTAATGATTTTGCAACATCTTTTCTTGCTGTTGAACTTTTAGCTAAATCTTCATGTGTATATTCCGCTTCGGTATTCATTAAATAATCGAATCTTTCTGCAGTTGTTGGTTCGTGTAAGAATGCTGAAAAATTATCTAATCCTAATGTCTCGTTTAAATATGAATATGCAGTTGCATGTATAGTTTCTTGAGAACCAAAGGCCATTGCCATTTGTTTAATTTCCCATTTTGGAAACCATTTAGTAACCATTCCTGTCCAATAATCTGAAACTGCACATTCAGTTTGTGCAAACCCCAAAAGAATATTTCCAACTAAATTCTTTTCAGAATCCGTAAGTGTTTCATTCCAATCCTTGACATCGCCTTGCATTGAAATTTCAGTATGTAACCAAAATGCTTGCATTTGTTTTAACCATCCTTCAGTGTAATATATTGGGTATTCAAATGGTTTGTATTCTATTCTCTCTTTAAATATTGATGGTTTCATAAATTATGTTTTCTTAAATTTTTTAACTAGTTCCTAAAGTCTACAAAAGACCAACTGGTAACAGATTGGTCTCGTTAGTAGTCTATATATTCATGTAGAATAAAGGACTGCCTCTCGAGACAAAAAGATTATCTTAATCTTTTTTTAAGTCTGTCTGCTTTGGTGAAATATTCATATGAGGTTTGTTTATAATCTTTACGCTGATCATATAAATCTCCTAGAATTTTCTTTAACATTGAAGTCTCTTGTTTGTATACTACTCCGTTTTCGCAAACGATTACTTCTTTATCCTTTCTTCGCTCAGCTACCTCGTGCTTTGCTACCTTTTCAACAAAGGCGTCAGGTGAAATATTAAATTGTCTCATTATAGAAGGATATAGAGATGCAAAGTCAAATGCACTTACACCTGCATAGTAACCTGTAATGGGTTCTTTTACATAAGCACCTGCATATTGTGCATTCTTTTCACTGTCTTCCTTCTTTTCAGATCCAATTCGTTTACCCTCTTCTGATAGTTTTCGTGCAATCAGAGATTCTGTAACTGCCACTGGCGATGCTGCTTTATATAGTGGCATCTTTGTAATGTTTGCTAAGGTTAAAAGAACTTCCATCGATTTTAACTTCTGATCTATATAATAAACCAATACAGAATCGACTACATTATAATAAATGTATTTTACAAAATCATCTCTATATAAATCTTGTAGAGATCCTGTAAATTTAATCTTGTTGACATTAAGTACTTGGCCTGAAACATAATCAAGTGCATTAGATTCTTTTACCTTTACACTTCTATCATACTTGTCATACAATTGCATGTAATCTAAGATTCCAATATGTAAAGGTCTACTGTCATTTCTATCTAAAGATTGTGTCATAGAAACTTCAGCAATATCTATTTGTAATCTTTTACATCTGTTTACAATATACTGCCAATCATAATTAATAAAGTTCCAACCTGTCATCATTGGAAACTTAGGTAGGAACTTCATTAAGAAAGTGTAGACCATGTCATATTCTGATTCGAATTTCTGGTATTTGAATTCCCAATCCTGATCAAAGTCTTTAAAATACTTATTAGTATCGTCTTCGATTTTTTGAATGCTTTTAGAATCCATATCTTCTAATCCTAATACAATAGCTTTGTGTTCTGGTGTAATTATGGAAAATGATAAGATTCTACTTTTTGCTTCTTCTGCCTTTGGAAAACCGTCTACGATTTCAGTTTCAATATCGACGAAGTATGTTTTAGGCATATTGTATGCAAAGATTTCTTCTTTATCCTTTGCTGGTAATGAATCTAAGAAATAGGTTAAAGAAAACTTATTGTATCTTCTTGCACTTCCTAGTTTGACTGATCTGCCATCCCAGTTTTTATGATCTAGACTTCTGCCTTTATCATTATCATTACATACATACCAGTTCTGATACTGTGAAATTGGATATTGTTTAAATGCTACTTTACCTTCGGTGTCGTAATAAGAGATGATAACATCTCTGTCTCTTTGTTCAATATCTAATATCATTAATAGTTATTTTTCTGACGGTTAACATTCTCTTCTGCTTTTGCGAAGTAGTAGTTGTATGCTGTTTTAGCATCTAGCCCAATTGAAGCTGCATAATTAATAAAGAAATGTAGAATGTCTACCCATTCCATATACAATTCTTTTTTGTCGCCTTCGGACATGTCAGAAATTTTTAACTTATCGTATTTAGTGAAGTCTTTTTTCCAGTATTTCCATACTGCATTGCCACTTCCGTCTTTAATACCACCTAAGGCATCTGTCATTTCATGAATTTCGTCAACTACTGCATGTGTGTTACAGTGCCAAAATTCCATGATTTCTCTAATTGTCATATCATCAAAGTTAAAACCATAAGTCTGCTCTTGCATCTTTTTCTGGTTTTCCATGATATCTGCTAGGTGTGTTGTTGATTGGTCGTAAAAATCTTTTACTTCTAGATCTTTACATTCGTTGTCGATGTTTGCCATTTTTTTCGCTACTTTTTAATGTTACTTATTATTCTACTTAAAACAATGAATCTGTTTTTAATTCTACTGGTTTTTCTACTGATCTTTTGTTAACATTGTTAATAGCGTCAAAGAGATCATTGTTAACAACTTCTGGTGCGTTGTGTAATTTAGCTAATCTTAAAGAGTTTTTTCTAAACTCTTCTCTTCTTTCGTTATTATTTGCTAATTCTAAAATCTGTGGAATCGAAGCTGCAATATCTTCTTTATCTACGAAGATTGCAAAATCTTTAAGTTCTATGAAAGGAACTCCTTCTGTTCTGTGAATAACATGAGTTCCCCAGTGTTTGTCAAATAACGGTATAGTTCCCGCTGCAATAACTTCACACATTGCATATTCAATCATTGAACCATATAGTCTTTCAGGTAAGTTAAAGAATTCTGCACCGAACATTGATTTTCCAAGTTCTGCCATTCCTTCTGCTAAATTGTAAGGCCCATACATATACATTTTGTCTTCAACCTGTGGATATGTGACAGGGTTTTTAATTTCATGAACTTCAAAGATATCTTCTCTTAGAGTTTTTCTATCTTCTTGTAAAAACATAGGAAGAGCACCAATAGATCTTTCAACTCCTCTACATTCTGTTACGAAATTATTACCTTTCAATAGTTCCATAATATCGAACATTCTAAAAGGATCTTTAAATCCAGCAAATCTTCCGAAGTATGTAGTTCTTCTTTCTTGTTCTTCAACTGGAACTACAATATTAGACCATGCGTCATAGTCATAAGGATTAAGATTCATTTCAATTAATGGAGTATCAGGTGCATGTTCTCTTAATTTATTTGCAAAATTAGATCTTGCAGAATAGTTGAACATAGCGTCCATTGATTTCATGATTTCCCAATACTTATAATTCTTTGCTAAGTTTGCAGTGTTATGATCTAGACAGTTTCCTATTTTAATAGGATTTTCTAAACCATAAATACAGTGTTCAATAAAGTCTTCGTTGAATTCATCTCCTACTGATTTATGTGGATATGATGTGTAATATACTACATCACTTTTTTCAAGTTCTTTAGCAATATTAGGAATATCCTTTCTTTTAAATTCGGTGCAAACGATATCTGTAGTTTTATGGCGAGGCCATTTCTTTTCTACCGCTGCATAAATCGTGGCATCATGGCCTTCTTTTATAAGCCAATTATAAAATTCGATTGTGTGTCTTGTGAGTCCACAACCTTCAACTCCTTTTGCTAATACTAATGCTATTTTCATATTTGTGATCCTTGTTTTACGTTAAATCCTCCATGTTTTCTGTATGATTCGTCTTCTTCTCCTAATTGTATTTCTCCTTCATATCCTTTTTCAGATGAGTCAGAATATATGTCCATGTCGGAATATACTAAATCTGCTAATGCGGCATGTGTTTCTTCGTCAGTAACGCCTATCTCAGATCCTATTAATTCATCCATTCCTTCTAACTCCCAGTAGTTTTCTGCAAGATAGTTTGTAAATTCTTCTTCAGTTTTTCCTTTAAAGTTTGGAAATTTATCAGTATCTAAAGTCACAATGGGGGTTGCTTCCGCAATATACCGATACTCTGTTCTTCTTACCTGTACTTTCATTTATTTTCCGTTTTCGTAATTATCTAAACCTTGAATATATGCTACAGCATCTAAAAGATTATCTCTTTTATGATTGTAACTTTCTCTTGAGAATTTAAGAGCAACTAGAGCCTTAAACATATCAGCGCCATTTACATCATGGCCTGTCATACCTTTAAATATTAGAGCAGCTCTGTCCATGCCTTCTGAAAAAGGACCGTAATTACGATCCGCTTCTTCACTTCTATTGTTTACAATTTCGTTTGCTTCTTCTAAGATACTTTTCATAAGAATGTGTTTAACTATTATACTCTATATATGCGTTTTGTTTACGGCTAATTTTTCTAATTTTGATTCTACTAGAATTATTAGATCTTCAATTCCTTCGTTATATGCGAATTGTGTTTCGTGGTCCATGTTTGCATACTTAATTTCATCTGCTGCGTTAGTTAATAAATTAACCAATACCTTTACGTCTTCTTTACTCATCTTTGTTTTTATTTTAGTAAGTTCTCTATTCCTAATTCTTCGGCGAAAGCAACCGTGATATCCTTTAGCAGCTTTACATTTTCTTCTGAGAAATCAGTGTTATCAAATTTAAATGAAATTGTTTTATCATTTGCACCTGTGCTTTCTTTTACGAATTCAAAACCTGGAACTTTAGATTTTATACTGTCAATTATCTTTCCTGTTTCATCTATGATTCTAGTAAGTCCATGATCTTTAACTAAATATCCAGATATTTTAATTCCAAGGTCATGATTCTTTTGATTAATAACCCATTCAATGCCTAATCTAGAACCAGTGTATGCCTTTCCAATATAAAGGTATCTACTACGATGTGGTAAGTCTTTTCTATTTTTGAATCCCATTTCAGATGAAGCTACTTTCATCCATTTTAAACCAAGCTCCTCAAGTGAGGCGAGTTTAACTGTAACCTTTTCCTTCTTTTCTTCTATTCCATATACATCTGCAAAATAACCTTGGTCATTAAACCTCAAATGTATGGCGTAAGAATCTTCCATCTTAGAAAATTCATTAAGATAGGGTGCATCGAATTCTTTAAACGCAATAGCAAATGAATATACTTGTTCGTAATCCTGTTTAAGTCTGTTAGATTTAAGATAGAACTGTTCATGGTGATCATTGTCCCATTTACCTTTTTGAGATTGACTCATCACTTCAAAGTAATACATCTGTCCTTCGTCTTCAAACGTAAGATCAGCTCTTTTGGTTGCCATTCCAATTGTGATAGGTGTTTCTAATTTTCTGTCTATATCTTCAATACTTGATAAACCACATGCTTCGATTACAGTGTTTATTTCTTCTTTGCCAAAAAAGGCTTCTACGAATTGAGTTTCTCTATTACATTCGTACGCTTGAAATACATCTGTTAAAGTGTGGTCATTGGTTTTAATTCCTTTCGAATATCTTTTCATTTATTGCTTGTTTATTAATTACTATACTAATATAACAAAAAAACCCGAGATAAAAAAATCTCGGGCTGTTTATTTTCAAAAAAAGTGTAATTTTTTACAAGTCTTCTGGAAAATACTTGTCTAATGCTGCTAATTTATCATCAGCATCAACTAGCATTGATAAAGCTTCTTCTGCGTTTTTATAAAAATCACCGGTCGAGTGATCTCCAATACCTGATCCTTTATTTCCTAAAAGATCTAAAGATAAAAGTGCTTTTGATTTTTCAGCTAAGGCGCTTGCTCTTAGCATTTCGATTAATTTCTTATTCATAATTGAGTTTCTAGTAGTTTAAATGTTTCTTCTTTTAAAAATTCTTCAAAGGATAAAGGGATCATTTCTCCTAAAATAGCATTTACCTTTGAGCTATTAAGTGCGTATCTTCTATCGTGTCCAAGACGGTCTGCCACAAATTTAAATTCAGGAGTTTTGCCCATGATGTTTCCTATCATTTCAATAACTTCTAAATTAGTGTATCTTTCCTCTGAACCAATATTAAATACTTCGTTAATTCGGTCTGACATCATTAAGTTATAGATAACCAAAGTATTGTCTGTTACGTCCATCCATTCTCTAACTTGTTTTCCATCTCCATAGACAGGAATTTTCTTGCCTTCTTTAATAGATCTCATGATAGTTGGAATAAATTTTTCTTTATGTTGATGAGCACCATAGTTATTACATGTCCTAGTAATAATATATGGAAGGTCAAACGTTCGGTTGGCTGAAAGGACTAGCATATCTGATGATGCTTTAGTCGCCGAATAGTAAGAAGACGCTGCTAGAGGAAATTCTTCATCCGCTAATACGTCCTTACTAATATCGTCCATGTCTCCATAAACTTCATCTGTAGAAATATGAATAAACTTCTTAAGATTAGGGTTTTGTCTGGCACATTCTAAAAGATTAAAGGTTCCTTCGACGTTTGTTCTAACGAAAGGTCTACCGTCTTTAATAGAATTATCAACATGGCTCTCAGCTGCAAAGTGAACAAGGAAATCATATTCTCCTAGATCTTCTACTGTTACTTCGCAAATATCTTTCTGAATTAATGTTACTTTAGTTTTAATGTTATTTGGATTGGCAGCGTATGTCATTTTATCAACTACGACTATTTCTGCTGTTGGGTTTTTTCTACCAATCGTGTTTACAAATTCAGATCCTATAAATCCAAATCCACCTGTTACAATTATTCTCATTTATTTTTATTTATTAGTTCCTCGGCTTCGGCAGCTGTGACTGATTTTACATTATCTTCTATGATGGAAGGGTTTTGCAGAATAGTTTGCTTGGTTATTAAATCTTTGATTCTTGTAGTAGACCAGTTATGAGATCTAGTTGTATAAATAACTTCAATTGGCATGTGATCTCCTGTAAATCTTTTACCAATGTAATCATCTCCTAAAATTCTAACATCTGGTTTATAAAATTCCATTAAGTTAATAAGATCTTCTTCTGTTTGATATGTAACTACTTCGTCTACGTATTTAATAGCCATTAAAGTTTTATATCTTTCGTATAATGGAATTACTGGCTTGTATTTAGTAAATCTAGTTTCAGAAGGATCTCTTTGCAGAAATACCATAAAGTAATCACAGTGTTCTTTTGCAGTTTCGAATGTGTAAATATATCCAGGGTGAAGAAGATCGAAGTTCCCTGCTGTAAATCCTATTTTACCTTTATTTTGATCCATTTATTTTATTTTCTTGTAACTTAATTCTGAGCCACAGCTGGTGAATAATTATTTCTATAGATTTTTCGTCATCTTCTTCAAGCGCAGTGATAATAGTAAAGTTATCAACTAATTTTCTAGCTCCATCTAGATGAGAAAGACTAGAACATGAATCAATTACAGCTTCGATTTTATTTATCGCCTGAATTGACCATGTTTCAAAATTTTCGGGTCTGAAGATAATGTTATCCATGTTGTATTATACTTAAAAAAACTAAATTGTTTATATTTTATACTTAGATCTATACCACTTGATAAGAATATTGGCCGTGCTGTAATTGGTAGCCAAGGGGATGTCATGGACATCGCAAAGTCTCATCAACATTGATATATCTACATCATGTGGATGTTTATCCAGAGGATCTCTCATGAATATTACGCCTGTGATTTCTCCTCTAACTACCATTGCCGCTATTTCAGCATCTCCACCTAGAGGACCACTCTGAACAGTAGAGACTCTAGTAATTCCGGCGCGTTCTACTTTTTTACCCGTAGTTCCAGTGGTGACTATGTCTACTGCCTCGTTATTAAAAAAATCTAGTCTCTTAGAGACAAAGGCTACCATGTCTGCTTTCTTGTTATCGTGCGCTATTAGTGCGAATCTCATCTTGTCCATACTCTATTAATAAAAAATGCTCTGTAGTTATACAGAGCATTCTTAAATTGTTTAAATATTTTAAAGCTTACCAGCTAGCAGCCCATACGAATTCAAAGTTATGTTTCTTACAGAAATTTTCAATCATATCTGAAATCTTAGCTTGAGCAGCTTCATACTTAGCGTAATCTCTTCCGTCTATAATATCGTAAGCACTTTGTCCATATTCATCAGGATGTCTTAATTCTCTAGGCTCGTCAGTCTTATAATAAACTTTCTTTTCAGCTGTTCTAATATATGGCATTCTTAATTCAATTCTTCTATGTGCTTTTCTTGCGCTTGCCTTAGCAACGTCATATTGCTTTTCTATTCTTGGCTTTAATCTAGTCCATTCGGCTAATATTTTATCACCAGCTTTAAAACCATCTAGGATAGTTTTCATATCGAATTCTACTCCGTTTACTCTTTTGTAATCTTTGAAAACTCCAACTATATCATCCATAAATTTATCAAAGCTAGAAATAGATTGATATGATCCGTGGACAATTCCCATACCCCATTCGTCTTCTACTTTACCGGTTGATACTTTCTTAGTTCCATTAAATAATTTTGCAAATGAATAATTAGGCTTACGTGTTGAGTTGTTAGACTGAAACTTAAATACTTCATGTTTCCATGATTTTCCTCGAAGCTCAATGCTTAAACATAAATTACCTCCATAATTCCATTCTGATCTATAAACTCTACATTTAAATTGAATTTTTGGAAATTCCTTTTTTAAACGCTCAGCTAATTGTAAGCCGTTACCGAAGTTAGTTTCTCTCCTATATTGTTCTTTACATTCTTTAGATTTTCTAGCAATGGCTAAAACCTTACTTATCGTATAGTATGTTTCTGAGTCAAAGATTTCATCTTTAGTTTCTTCATCAAAAACAGCATTTTCATTAATAGATCTTAGATGAGTCAGCTTAGTAGACGTTGATTCTGAAAAAGCTTCAATATCCCATTGAATTCTTTGCATTGGATCATCACCTCTAAAGTTTTTCTCAACCCAATCGATAAGACCTGGTTCGAATTGTGCATTCTGTGCCATATCGAAAGCGTTCTTCCATCCATCATTAGATGCAACATCTTCTAACCATTGATCATATTTTCTTTGGTTCCATCTTACTTTCTTAACAGGCTTCGTGTGTGGTCCTGCTCCTAAAGTTGACTTTACAGTATTATAATGATCTGGACCGGCGAATACGCCTTCTGCCCATTCTTGATCTCTTTTATTACCATCCCAATATTTAATCTCTTTTCTAAATCTTCTTAGTGAATAATTACCGCCTTCTATCTGTTTGCGCTTTGTAACTTCTCCTTGTCTTTTACCTAATTCAATCTTCTTTTCTTCAGCAGTTTTAGGATCCATTTCGAAATGTAGAGATTTTACTAAATCTCCAATACCGTCAAACTTACCTTCATTTACTACTGATTCTTTAAGCCCTAATGATTTATTAACTAGATCTATAATAACGCTAGAATAATCATCCTTTAAAGCCCATTTAATTGTTTGGCCTTGGCTTCTTGCCTTTTTGTTTATCCATTTAAGGTGCGTTGCATCGGTAAGAAACTCAGAAGCTTCTTTTGCAATTCCTTCTGGATCATTTTTCCATTCTTCAATTGTAGTACCAAAGTTATTACCTACAGTCGCACCATTAGTTCTTTTAAGGTTATTGATCCCACCAATCTTAATGTATATTTCATCATTAATAGGCATTGCCTCAAAGAAAACTACATCTCTTTCTTCTGGGTTGTTTTCACCAGATACTTGATCAATAGCATAAGTACTATGAACTCTCCAAGTAGGTTCTCCTTTTACATTATATGCAGCTGAGAACGTATCTCCACCAAATTCAGAAGCTTTTAGTTTATATGCTTTGGCTTCAGTAACAGATCCAAAAGATTCAAATGATATAATGTTTTTCATTTCGCGTTGTTTCTTTTTATTTCTCTTCTTCTTATATTCTTCTTCAGCATCTCCTTTTCCGGCTGGAATATCCCCTGATCCAACTGATGTTTCAGTTGGTAAAGAGACTTCTCCCATTCCGGCCATATCGCCGAGTGATAAGTTTTCGTTTAATTCCATATCTTAATATTCAAAGGGTGGAGTTCCATAATCTTTTTGTTCAATACCATACCATACTCCTGATATTTGTAAATACCACCATCCATATTTAGTATCGTCTACTACTTTAAATTTCTTAGGTAGTTTAACAGATTTCTTTGGAGCTCTAGCAATATACTTTAATACAGGGACTCCGTCATCCCATGTTTTAGTAGTTGATCTTGCTTGAACTGATTGTCCATCTGAAACTGCGTCAAATGCCTTTGCATCTTCTATTTCATCTGCTAATAAATCAATAGCTGATTCATTAATATATTGTTCAAATAATTTTACTTTTTTCATAACTTTGTTTGTTGTTGATTTTAATATTTTGGAGCTTCAATAATTTTCTTTTTAACAAGAATATCAATAAAATCTCTAAAGTCCATTCCTACTTTAGCTCCCCTAACATCTTTATCACCTTCAACGAATACGCCACCATCAAAATAGTAACTCTTTCCATTATCAGCTGCTACTCCAATTAAAGTACCTAGCATAAACTTTCCGGGAACTCTTACCTTTGAACCATGCAATGCTTTAACAGAATCTTTATTCCATCCACTTAGATACATTTCTTCTCCAGTTGTACTTCCACCTGCTACCATTCCTCCGGCTGCCCTTAGTGCTTCGCCTTCTGGTGTGTCTCTTTCGGCATAAAGAACTGCTATGATTTCTTTTGCTAAATCTTGATCTCTTCCGACCTTTAACCCTTCATTTATGAATTGTTCAAATAATTTTACTTGTCTCATTTTACCAAACTATGTTTTTATTATCCCACTTGGCAATTCTTTGCTTAAGTTCTAACGCTTTACGCTTAGCATCTCTCATATAATATGAAGAGGCTGTTCCGAATTGTTCTTCTTCAGTTTTCATATTAACGTATGCTGATACATATCCTTGATAATCTGACAATATATTTGAAATATAATTTGTTAAATCTCTAGGTCTGATTTCTCTTCCTTTTGGATCTTTTCCTATTGTTAATTCGTTATAGTTTCCTAATTCTTTTTTAGCTAAACCAGCCATTAAGAATTGGTGTGCATCTTCGATAATTTCTTTAACTTTCTTGTCTATTTTATCTGGGTTATCGGCTTTCTTCGCAAGAATATCGTTATACCTTGTTAAGTTATCCTCTTTGATTTTCTTAGGGTTTATAAGTGCAGTAGCTCCAGATTTTGCCTCTGCTCTTGCAGATGTCTTATCGTTAGTAGATAAAGAAGCTCTTAATGTGTCTAAATTAATAATGTAACACTCATCTGATACTTCTGCGATTCTTTTAATATTACCTAATCCCGTTCCACTATATTGGTTATGTGATTTGTTAACTCCAATAGTGTCTTTAGATCCAGGATATTTACCCATATTCTTAAGTCTTCTTGTGTTTTTCTTACCACCTTTCACGTCATCGTTTCTATTCCATATTGAATCGTTCTGAAACATTTCATTACTTCCATTAGAAACAGCTAATAAACAATTTCCAGGAATCATCTCGCGATACATCTGATTAGATGCATATCCACTATTAGGTGCATACGGATTTTCTTTTTCGTTTCTAGAAATCCAAAATATTATTACGTTTCCGAATGTTTTTGCTTTCTTATATACATCAACCGGGTTACTATTAGAAATTATCATATCATCAGTAACTTTATCTAACGCTATTTTAGCAAGACCATATATACCTTTGATTAATTCCTTACCGCCCTGTTTAATGCCTATTAGTCCTCTTAGTTTAGAAGAAGCTAGAGCCTCATTAAGTTCTAAAGATTCTGTTGCTCTATACGTTGCATATTTACCTTTTTTAATTGTTTTAACTAATTCAGCTTCACTGTCGTCAATGTGGCCATATACTGAATTGTGCGTTGCTGCATTTACTATTTCGCCGGCATCGCCAATAAAATAAGTTCCTCCTGCATATTCGTCTCCATCCATATCTAGATCAAAGCCGCCGGCATCTAATGAATTTTTAGAAATTGTGAATTCTTTGCCGTCTGCTTTCGAAAGGGCTGCAGCTAATTTTCGTGCTATCTCAGCAGTATCTTTCTGCTTCATAACCTTAGCTTCATTGATAAAATTATCGAATTTAGTATATAGTTTCATTTTATATGATTTTGTTTATTAGTATTATTCCCACTTCCCAAAAGTATCTTCAGGATAATTTAATATATCCATAAAGTCTTCTACTGTTTCTACAGGTTCTTCATATGTATCATCGTCTGAATATGCCTCCTTTTCTTTAGGATCCCATGCCATTGACACAGTTCCATCATAGTCGGGATTTGGTGAATCAACGCCATCAACTTGAATCCAGTTCTCGTCTCCAGAAGCGTCGAATCCATCTGCTTTAAGATCCTTAATTAATTGTTTAGCGTCTTTTTTACTGAATTTTTCAGTGATAAATTGTTCAAATAATCGTACGTGTCTCATTTTAGTATTGTTTTGTTTATAGTATTATATATCTCTTAATGTAAGGAATCGTGCGCTAATTCATTAGCTAGATCCATATTTTCATCTTGAAAATCTGATAATTCTTCATCAGTCATTTCCTTTCCATTAGAATATTCTCCATAGCTAAAAAAAGCATCAGTAAAATCTGGATAATCTTTCATATCAACATCTTCCATTTCTAATGAACTGATGTCTACTTTCTTTCCTTTAAATTTGATGTAATTAGCTTCATTGACTACAGATTCTCCCATAATATATTTAGCTAATTTATCGATATCTTTTTGTGATTTGAATTTATGTCTTCTTAAAACTTCAACATCTCCAGCCATTTCTATAAAATCTGACATTTCTTCCCATGTACCGTCGTTTTCAATTCTTTGAAAATCATCCATAGTTTCCATGTCAGTTCCTAATAAATGTTCTAAATCATTATAGGCTCCTGATATATTAGCCTTTTCTGAAATAAAAGATTCTAGCGTTAAACTAACGACTGGCTTAATTCCAGTTAATATCCTTTTTCCATATTTAGAAAGACTAATTCCATTTTCACTTACTGTAAAGTATTTAGAATTTCTTCTCATCCATCTTTTGTTATCGATTGATTTTTCTTTTAGAATATTATTGAATTCTTCTTCCGTTAATATACCATCGGCCAATGCTTCAATCATTGCGTTTCTAACTTTAGCAGTTCTACCTGAAGTTTGTGCAGGATGATTATCAGTATATCTTCTTTTTATTTGAATTTTAGATTCAGTAACATGTGATTCCATTAAACCGATTGCAATATCTCCAACAATTCTATCCGCTTGTCCGTTTTCAACGTATTTCTTGTTAATAATAACGATTTTATTTCCAGATACTGGGATAATATACATTGGCATCATACCTGTACTAAAATCATACTTGTATGCACCTTTAAGTTTTTTACCAATATCCATAAATGATTTACCATCATCTAATACTTGTTGTACGTAATCAGCAATAGTATCTAGGTTACCATCGTTTTTAGCTTCAGTAACTACTGATTCTTTAATAATCAAGTAGTATGGTCCTCTACTAGATCCTACTTCTCTACCCTGATCAGTATTGATAACAGTTGAATTAGGTACTGAAATGACTTTATCTTTATTTGCTTTAATCCATTTATCTCTTGATATAGGTTTCGAAAACTTTACTAGTTTATTACCATCCACTGTTTTATCAGTATCAATGTATTTTACGGCTTCAGTAACTGTAGATTCTACCATTACTAATCCTATATCTTTATATGCTATTTCATGCTCTTCTCCGTCTTGGTCTACGGCAAATACTGATTTATCATGCCACATTGCAGCATTATCATCGTTATTAGAATCGGGATTATAGATGATGTATTCTTTTCCGTTTCCGGTTTGAATCATTGCATCGTCTGCATCTCCTAATTTTTTTAATAATGACTTTTTAGTATACTTTTCTTCAACGGCATATTCAAAATCGTTATATAGTGCCTTTAACCATTCTAAAAACTCTGGAGTTTTTTTCATCACTTTCTTATGTCCATATTCTTTAAAGAATTCTTTCTGAAAAGTATCAAAGGATTTGTGATTACCTATCATCTGGTGAATGTCAGACATAACACCTTCGCTAATAACTAATTTTACATCTTTGTCTTTACCAGCTACCGCATCATCTAGTTCTTTTACAAGAGCTTTCTTCTTTTGTGTTAGATCTACTAGCTGCTGTCTAGTTGTTGCTTTCTCATCACTTCCATCTTCTGCAGCGATGTATATCTTTACAATATCTTTCATCTTTCCTACAGTTTCTCCAAACTCTTTTGAAATCTTATTAATAGATCTAGCTTCTAATATATTAGATTCTTCAATGTATTCTCCTAATTCAGGATCATCCCATCCGTTAGGATCTGCTAATATTGATTGTAAGTCTTCTCTAGAACCTGTCATTTCAACTTCTGGCCATCCACCACCGGGCCCATTCATTGTTAAAACTTTTAGTTTAACGTTATATTTCTTTAAAAGCTTTTTAAGTGTTTTTGACTTAGGATCTATTGCGTCCATTACTACGGTAGCTTCGGTGACTGTGTTAGATTCATCCCATCCATAATCGTCTTCATAATCGTCATATTCTTCCTCTTGATACCATGACTGATTTGGATCTGATTCTGCCTCCTGCGTAAAGTCATGTCTTTTCCAATTAAATCTTGGATCTGTAACTAGAGCTGGAAAAAGAGTCTTACGTTTTTTATCTTTAGTCTTAATTTTACCAAATGCTAAATCAATCCCAAGTTGTCTTAGTTCCTTAAATGAACCTTTCATTGTTTTAACGTCTTCTTCAGTGTAGCCATTCATGGTTGCAACTAAGTCATAATAATCCATACCGCCGAATTTGCCATAACCTTCGTAATCTCTTTCCTTCCAAGAATTACCTTGATTATCATACATATAAACATCAATTATATTTTGAGGTTCTGAACCAATCTGATCACCAGTATCTTGAGTCATCCATGAGAATTGACCTTCAGCTATCATCTGTTCATGTAACAATTGAGCACCAGTCGTTACGATGTTTAAATAGCTTTCAGGAATTCCATTTACAAAGTTATGTAATTCTGGTTCGAAATCCGGCATACCACAAGCGTATCTTGGATATGTTGCTCCTTCTGTATTTACAAGAATACTCATTCCGTAATACTCTCCAAGCTCACCTGATTCGGTGTTACAATATAATACAAATACCTGGGGTACTTGAACTTTAAAGTTAGATTGCATTGGATATTCGTTATGACATCCTAATTCTTTAGTAGTGTATACGTCTAAAGAATGTAATTCTTTGTCATATTTAGTTAATTCTCTATATGGAATAGAAGCTCTTTGATTAAATAGATCTCCCCAATAAGAAGGCTTTCTTAGAGAATATTTCCCAGAAACCTTTTTGTATACTTTATATAAATCAACGTTTTCATTCATTGAATTTACAAAGCTTTCGAATGTTTTTTTAGTGCTCATTTTTATTTATATTTATTTATTTAAACGCTTTTAGGCTTTATTTTATATTTAAATTTACCCTGTGTAATTGAATGAATTTTTATATCATTAGTGTTTCCAGGTAATCTCTTGTAATAGTGAAAGTTAATTATCTTTCTAGTTGCTGTTTCTTCATCAGCGTCTTTTGAACCTTTAGATTCTATAAAAAGGAAAGGGGTAGGAATAGCTCCAACCTTTTTAATTACTTCCTCTTGGGTTTCTGTAAAAGTTTTAACACTGTTCTTAGAAAGAAGTGTTAATTTGATTTTATCAATTGTTTTAGAGTCGCTAATATCTCCTAGAACTGCTTCTTGATATTTAACGATAACCGATCCGTTTTTACCCGGGCCGATTTTAAACTCTCTATCATTAGAAGATAATAAGTTGATTTCTTCTCTTGTTAAATTTTCAATATGCTTAAATCTCTTACCTCCAACTGTTCCCCATTCATTTATCCAACCACCTTTTTCTGTTAATTTTTTACCGTCATCTGTATTGGGATCTATTTCTGGAATAGAAGATTTTACTGCGTCATATAGTTTTGTTAACTCGGGAACATGAGAACTATTAATTCCCTGGTGTTTTGCACCTGTTCTCCAATTAGCTAACATACCTTTATTTATTTGAGACTCTTTTAACTCACAAACACCAGAAGAACCCCTAATTGGTTTCCATTGCTCATCAAATATTGCTAAATCTGTATCTGCGGATCCACCTCCAATTGTCATGTTTTCTACAATGTACGCCATCATGATTTCGCCGGCGCCGATTGCATTATCTTCTCTACCTAAATTAAGTAGTGTGTCCGCCTGTGTTTTATTTTTCATTAAATAGTCATAAATTACTTTAAAACTATTTTTATCTAAGGAGCTTACCCAAAGTCTTCCATCAGGCTGTTGTCTAACGCCCGCCTTTTCTTTAAATTTAATACTCTGCCAGGGGCATTTTCCTCCAAATTCATCTCTATTAATATAATCAAATAAACTTTTCTGCGATGCAGCGCTAGGGGATATAGCAATTCCAATATATGATTCTAAAATAGGTTCATCCTTTTTGTTTGCTGTCTGTGCCGCGTTGAGGGCTCTTTCGAAATCGTACCTATCCATTATTTTCTAAAAATTGTTTAAATGTTAATAATGATTCTGTAACTTCATTTGATTCTGAAGTACCTACTGAATCTTCTAATTTTTTCTTAAGTTCACTGTACATTTTATGTAAGGCCTTTGGTGTTGTAGATTTAAATAGCTTTTCATCTCCATCTAACATTGCATTTCTAACCTGAGTCGCTGAAATATTATCGTCTGTTCTTGGAATTTCAAATAATCCAAAATCACTTCTAACTCCAAGATCTTCTCTATAAGAATCTTTATTTACTTGGAATCCGTAAGTTTTCATTCTATCACTTCCTGTTCCCCACAATACGGGTTCATAGGTCGGTCTCATTGCATTGAACATCGTATCAATACCTCCAGTTGGAATTACAAAGATTTCTTTTAAGAACGGATATTGCCTTTGAACCGCCTTAAACATATCTAATTGTGTCTTCTCATCATAAGGTCTCTTGAATGCATCTTCCTTTTTCTTATTCTTAGCCTTTACTAATAAAACAACCACAGGATATCCGTTTTCTTTATGTATAGTTTCTAATACTTTGGCATGTCCAAGTGTAAATGGTTGGAATCTACCAACAAACATATTTACTAATTCTCCTCCTTGTTCAGGGTGATCCACTTTAAGTGCTTCATTTAAATTGACACTTGTCTTTACTTTATTATGTAATATAAAATTATTAAAATCATAGATTGAGTTTTCATCTGTATTTTCAACGAATACTTTTTTATCAATAGCTTCAATTATTTGATTTAAATGCTCTAACATTTCTGCATTTATAATATCACTTTCCTTGCTTCTCTTTTTTCTAAAAGAACCTAAAGTTATTTTAAATAATTCTGCAAGTATTGGGTTTGAAACATAAGAAAGAGTTGTTTCATTTTTAATGTATTTGGTATTTAATTTAAAAGAATCTGAATCTGCAAAATCAGCTGATTCAAAATTAACACCGATAAACTTAGCAGAGTGTTCTTTAACATACGTATTAAACATTACTGACATTAATTCAATATATCTCCAGTCTGCCGTTTCTTCGTTTAGTTGAATATCTTTCATTTCAAATGTAGAAATAAATTCAATAAGACCAGCGATAGTAATTTGATACATGTGGCTTGATCTCTTGTTTTCATTAACAGTTCTTGTAAAATCTTCTAATTTAAAAGATCTAGATTTTTTACCATCGATAAAAGAAACTATTAATCCGTCAATTTCTACTTCAAAGTCTTCATTTAATGTAGGAGAAACTGCATTTGGATTAAATGTCTTAATCATCTTTTTGGTAAAAGGTAATCTTGCGTCTGTGTTTGGATCATAATCAAATGCTTCAGAAAACTCCTTATCTGACATAGATAAAACAGTTATTAATTCTTCTTTTTGCATTTGAGATAACATACCATCAAATACGATACTAGGTCCTTGAACCTCTAATATTTTTGACCATTTATTTAATATAACTGGATCGCTAATTGTTTTCTTAATCTTACCTGATTCATTCATAGTTTGAATGTGCGTAAGTATTAAATTATTTTTAGGTAGTTTAGTATATTTGTATTCTGAAACATTTAATTCAGGTAAATACTCAAAGCCAAATTTCCAATCATGTGGCATTTGTTCTTTTATACTAGGATCTAGACTTTGAATATGCTTAACACCCGTTTCATATAAACTAACTATTGTTCTGTCTATCATATTCATTCTAGAATCTCCAGATTTGTAATATTCGAATTTAGTCTGGTTTCTTCTAACGTGAAATGAAGCTCCTTGTATTTTTTCAGTTACAAGAACCCTGTTATTCAACATATCTTGAAATGCATTGATATTAGTTTCCTGAAATACTTGTCTTAGTTTTTTAAGTGCCATATTATATTATTTATCTTCCGTACTTTATGATTCCCATCAACTGATTAATAGCAGCAAAAGTACCTGTTAATTTCATAGTCTTTCCTTTATACACAAAAACTATTCCTTCGGTTGGTATAATCGATTCTATTCCTCCTATTCTATCTAGTCTATCAAGTTCCTTTATTACTCTATTAACCTGATCAACTTCACCACCTTTTTTAATTTTTCCTGCTTCTGTTCTAATTTGATTATGTAGTCTTTGCATTTCCTTGTCTGGGTTTGCTGCTACAAAATTAGAAGCATTCTTAAGAATTATAGATCCTAGTTCTAAGAATAAATCTTCAAATGGTCTAATGTTTTCTTTATATTTCTTTTTAACATCTTCTTTGTCAAATTCCCTAACAGCAGATGCTTCATCTTTTCCTATTTCTTTTGCAAGACTTCTCATATTAAGTGTCTTCTTATCTCCATAAGCCCATCTTAATAATAAACCTTCTTTATAGTCTTGTTGTAAATCAGGGAAATTTGTATCTATTGTTTCCCTCCACCACATTTCATGATATCTAGAAACTTCATCAGCATCTGTTAATTTATAACGATCTCTTAGTGCTTCTATTTGTTTTATAAATTTAGATTGATTTTTATCAAAATTAAGATCTTTACCTATTTTAATAATCTGTGGGGGAATTACAGTGAAGATCTTTCCTATATTAGCTTTAACACCTTCTAGTGCTTTAACTATCGCAGCTGCTGATTTATTATCATCTCCGATAATATTACCTTCTCCGTCAGTTTTCTTAATACCGTGAAATTGGATAACGTCACGATCATAATAGATAACGTTTGGATTCTTAGAATAAATTAATTCCATGTTCATCCAGTTTTTACCGTTATCAAAAACTTCTAAATCTTTAGGGGATAATTTTATTAGAGCGTTTGCTAAATCTTCTGCAGCAAATTGAAAAGTATCTTGAACTAATTTACTAGCATGTCCTTCAAATTTATCTTTAAATGATTTTAAATCCATAGGATTTTTTAAACCACCTTTATTTCTTGAAAATTTCACTTCACCATCCTGTACTGTTGCGAATACATTTTGTCCATCGGTTTTTTCAGTAGGTTCTTCTTCGAAGTTTAATTCTCCTTGAAGACCCGATGTTACAATCTTTTTAAAATCTGCGAATGTTAAATCTTTTTCATCGAAAGGATGAGACATGTGACCAGCTGCACCGCCTTCTAAGATTAATTCTTCTTTAAGTACATTGTATTTTTCAACGATATATTCGTCAAATGATAAAACTTTACTCTTGTTTTCACTCATATAGTGTGCAACATATTCCTCTCTGGTCATACCTTGTACATCTGCATGATGTTGAATAAAATCTACGAAGTTGTTATTTATTTCCATGTATATAGCTAATATAATTAAAAAACTTGACCCGGAAAAATCCAGGTCTGTTTATTTTTATTTTTTATTATAAATATCTATCGATAAATTCTTGTTTGCTACCAGTAAATGATCTGGTCTTTGGGCCAAAAAGAACGATTTCAGCACCTTCTGATTTAAGCCAATCTGCAACTTTTTGAGCTTCTTTCTTATCAGCTGATAACCATACTGTGTCAAATTCAGAACCATGTGACCTTTGCATTACAATACCTCCCTTTTCGTTTGTAATTTTAAACTTATCTCCAAGAGCAGTACTTACTTTAATATTTTCTTTAAAATTATTTTTATGATTCTTAAAAGAATATGCTATAGCACCTGAGTAACTTTTAGTGTCAGTTGTAAATTCATCTAAAGATGTAGTAAGACCTTCATAAATTTTTGATTCAAATGCTGGAATTAATCCAGTTTCTTTATAGATATCTGCCATCATCCATTTTTTAGAACCTTCATCCCATAAGTAAACGTATTCTGCACCGCCATCATCAGCAGCATCTTGTAAATACTTATCGATTCTTTTAATAGATCCGTGACTTGCAGCAGAACCATCTCCATAGAAGTTTATTTTACTTATATCACTATCTAATCCTGAATTTGCTCCTTTAGAAAGAATAGTATCTACATTTTTACCACCTTTAAAAGATTTCTTAATAATTGGTAACATATTTTCCGGGTAAGAATCATAGTGAGTATATACTGATGTGATATTTCCTCTATTATCTATTTTACCAAATTGACCTCTAGTTCCTTCGTTAATTACGTAATTAATTACTTCATTGAACTTAGATTCTTTTAAAGAAATTTCTTCTTCAGTTAATTGAAACTTAACTGATTCTTCTACTGCATTAAATCCTGCTAATAATTTTTCAGCGAGTTTAGATTCACCAATAGATTCTAAATATAGAGCAGTACCTTCAGCAACTCCGATACCTGACCATCCGGCAGCGTTTGAAATTCTAGAATAGAACTCATCTAATATTTGAGATATTTTCTTTGCTCCTACTATAATAGCTTTTTTGCCAAGAGTTAAAGGATTAACAGTAACGCTTCCTAATCTTCCTTTAATAATTTTTTCTGTAGCAGTTCTTTCTCTATGGAAATTAGCATCAGTTAAGGCTTCAGCATAAATATATTTAATTGCTCCTAAGTGAGAAATTTTATCAGCTGTTAAGCTTCCTAGTTCTGCAAATATTTTATTGTATTGTGTTAATACTTTCTTTGCATCTCTTTTGTATTTAATATCTAGGGCCTCATTCATTAATGATTCTCCTAATCCCCAGTAATTTGCGTGATCATATTCAACGGGGAATATACCCAAATCACCTTCATCTCCTTCTTCACTTTTAACTATTCTAGCAAGATAATAGTCTCCCTTTGCAGTATCTTCATATCCGTATGAATCTGCATCTGATCCCATTTCTTTTTTAAATTGTTTTGATATATTTCTCCAATTATCAATAGCAATTATTTCAACTTCACTTCCAATTGAATTTTCAGTAGTATCACCTACTTTAAATGTAGCCTTTTCAGTAACTACTGATTCAGATAATAATGAATCTCTTAATTCTACCCATGCTTCAAGAGCATCAACATAGTCTTTAAGTTTTACCTCTTTACCTTTATATTTACCTTCTCCAGATTTTCCTAGATTCATGAATCTCTCATTTTGTAATCTTAATGATAATTCCTGTAAATCCTTTGCCATCTTTTTAACATCTTTATCATTTAAAGACCATGCTGTATTATATGCACCACCACCAGCGGTGATAATAAAGTTATCTTGATCTTCGAGTGACTGTTTTGTCGATAAATAAATGTAGACTTTATCATTTGTCATGAATTGAAACGTAGTTATCTTGCCAAATTTTGGGTGGTCTAATGTACCAACCTTCCAGTTACGTCCTTCTGCCTCGGTTGTTTCTTTGACCTTTTCATTAACTACTGATTCTTCTATTGTTGTAATGAAATCTGCCACGTCATCTGCATCATTCATCGAGTATATAAATTCGTCACCCGCTTTATTAGAAACGATTATAGTGTCTCCTTTAATATCCATTGAAACGCCTTTCATTCCTTTGATTGCTTTTTCAATTTCTTTATGGGGTTGATTACCTTCAGTAACTACAGATTCACTTAATGAATTTCTTAGACCACATTGTACACATTCTACAGTTCCGTCTTTATCGATTTGCTTATATAAGTGTCCTTTTTTATTAGTACACTTTGGTTCGTCTGATTCAGTAACTTCTTCTGATGCAGAAACTTCTTCTACCTCTACTTCTATTTCAGCAATTTCTTCTTCTGAAACATCTCCAAATATTTTTGAGATGATTGATTCTTTCTGATCTTCTTCTAAACCTTCGAAAGAAGTTAATCCTAATTCATCTAGAATAGCAGCTATTTTACCAACTGATTCTTGTCTTTTTACGTTGTTTTCTTCTCTAAGTTTACTAACAGATTCTTGTTTTCTAATCTCCGTAAACGATTTAAATGAAGAAATTTTATTAACTTTTGCCATTTTTTAATGTTTATTTAATTTATTTTCGTTATTCTATATATCTCCGTCAAATTTGACTTTCTTAATACTATACTCAAATTTCTCTTGTTTGTAAATTTTCTGCCTAGCTTTACTATGTTTGTATAGGTAATTGTCCCATTCGTCAGTTCTAATGTCATCTACAAAATCAACAATTAATACAGCCTCTTTGGACTCATGCTGCCTTAGACCTCTACCAATTGATTGCCTGATGATCACCTCGGACTTAAATGATTCAGTGAAGAATATGTTATGAATTTTCTTAATGGAAATACCTGTTGAGAATGTACCGTAACTTGCTACAATAACTACCTCATCCCCTGCTTCCATTTTCTTCTTGTATTCTTCTCTAATATCTTTATCTGTTCCTCCATCTACATAAAAAACTCTTTTATCTGAGTTCTGGCGTAGTTGTTCGTATATTTTTTTACCATGTTCTATCCTATGAAACAGAACCAGAGAGTTCCTAGGAACCTTGCCAACGACATTACATATAAAATTAAGTCTACCAAAGGAATTAATAATATAGTTTTGTTCTAGTTGGAAAACATCCTTCCTATCATACTTGTTAAATGCTAATTCTTCAAATGCTTTTTTGGCAGAATCAGGCGCGTAATTCATTTCGATTACCTTTACTTTACATTTAGCAATATGGCCTTGGCTCTGTAAAAATGCAGCCTTAACTTCACTAATCACAGGACCAGTTTGACTCATTAGCGTTAATTTATCTAATGTTCCATCTTTAGGAATCGTACCTGATAACCCGTATTTATATTGTGCACTTGTACATTTTTGTAATATGGTCTTGATAGAATTAGATTTCGCTTTATGGGTTTCATCTACGATAACAGCATCGAATTGCTGAAAGTATTCTTTTGGCTTTTTAACTAAGGACTGATATGTACCTATCACTACATTCCTGTCTGACTTTATTTTCTGACCAGCGTATATCTGCTGTATCTTTAGTTTTATTCTATTCTTATTATTGTATTCGTGGAAATCTTCATGAGCCTGAACAACTAAAGAAACATTAGGAACTATAAATAATATCTTTTCTGCCTTTTCTTTTTCTAGCATATACGCTACTGTTAAAAAACTAATAAGAGTTTTTCCGGCAGACGTTGCTAATTCAGCTAAACATCTCCTAAACTTTAAAATATTAAATGCTGTTTCTATTTGATAATCTCTTGGAACAAATTTACTATCCTTAAAAAATTCTAAAGCCCACATTTCAAATGTTTCTGCGTTTATGTTTCTATCAAATAGCCTTTCAATTCCATTAAGCTTAAGATCAAATCTATATTCCTTACAAACGAGCATAACATATCTCCAAAGACCAGCGGGAATCCACTTATCGTCCTTGATATACGAAACATATCCGTCCCATATTCCTTTTTTTACTAAAGGATTAAATCTCCAACTATCAATTCTTTTAGTTAAAGATATTTTAATCTGCTCTAGTTCTAATTCTTCTGCGTCATCAATTCGTAAGAATTGGTTATCATCTGTTAGAGTTAAAATCAATTTTCATTTAACTTTTTTTATAGTCTCGAAATATCAAGGCGATTCTTTATTGCAAAGCCCATATTATCGAGAGTTTTTACTGAGCCTTCAATAAAGGCTTTTTGGCTTTCAAGTAAATCCAAAATTTGTCTATCATCTGAAAGATCTGCTTCAATAAATCTTTCTCTTTGTTTATCTGTTATCTTATAATCAAACTTATAATATTCAATCCACTTCTGCTTATACATTTTATCTACTGTTCCTTTCTGTGCTCTGATTTTTCCAGCTATCGTTGCAAGATTCTCAACTAATATTTGCCTATAGCTTAATGTATATGCACTAACTTCTTCCAGCAATACACCTTCCTTTAAGTTCTGTGTTAGTGCCTTGATCTTTAATGTCCACTCTGACCTTTGATTTGCTAAATATTCATCTAGCTGTACAATCTTAGATTTGTTTGATTGTTGTGTTTCTGCCATGTAGTTTGTTTTAGAATAATGAATTATTATTAGTATTCTTCTTTACGTAAATATTACTCTTAAATTTCTTCTTATATTTAGGAGTTATAATTATGTTTTTTTCTTTATGTGTTATATTAGCTGAATCAAAACCGAGAATCATCTTAAGATTCTTATGTCTTTTTCCGTCTTCTTCGAACTGATCTAATTCGTCATTTACCATTTGTACATAATCGTCTATCATAGGTAATAAGCATCTAGTCGTGAATTACTAAAATACTTATCCATGGTAGATAAACATTTATTTTTTGTTTCCCAAGCAGCGATAACTAGATCGTTTAGATCTTTAATCTTGCTAGGATATTTATCCATCTTTGATTCAGATAGGAATTTTTCCCATGTAAATACTTCTTTACCTCTTTTTAATTTTTGCATCATCTTTGATTTTCCTGCCTCATCATTATCAAACATATATCGTATTGTTGGAATTTCATCTAACTCTTCAGTTGATCTGGTTACAGATGCTAATGCTATAGAGTTAGGCATAAATAAGGCATCTAAGGGTCCTTCGAATACCGTACAAGGCATTTGGAAGTTTACAGTCATGATACCAAACAAAGTTGATAACTTCTTAGAGGATATAAGATGTTCATCCTGGAGAGGCAATTCCTTATTCATTTCCTGATATATCTTTTCTATATCGTATGTTAAATATCTTGTGTTTTTACTTTTTCTTAAAGATCTACTTTGAAATCCTATAACTTTACCTTCAGGTGCTAAGTTTAAAACTAGGATTCTTTTATCTCTAGGAGAATAAAGAAAGTTATTAAGCTTTTTGTGTAAAAATCTATTCTTTAAATAGAAAAAAGCTGGATCTCCTGGTTCTATTTCTACAAGTTTAAAAACTTCTTTAAGTTCTTTTCTAGTAGGTGCTAAATCATATAGTGTTTTAAATACACCATGTTGAAGAGTGTCAACTTCGTTTACAGATACCTTATGATCTTTTATGTATTCTATAATTGTAATAGAATCTTGAGTATCTTGAAATTTTAAATGATGATCCTTTAAGAAACCATAAAGATCGGAATGTTGACCGCAATTAAAACAATGAAATTGTAGAGTTGCCCAATATAGATTACCTCTTTTCTTATGAGTTTCACCATGAGAGTCACCACAATAAGGGCATGCCAGGTTTAAGCGACCTGGCATTTCCTTAATCATGTGTTTGTTAGGGTCAGCGTGTTCTTTTACACAAACTTGTTTAACTAAACTTCTGACCTTCTGCTTTAAATCTTCTGTGATTTTTTTAGATTCCGATTTCATCTAAGAAAGAATCTAGATCATCGCTATCTGCTGATGCAGTTGAAGATTTTGTTTCTGCTGCCGATGGAGTCGCTGTCATTGTGTCAGGGAATTCAAAGTTAGCATCATTTCCTATCGCTGTAGCTGCTTCCTTTACTACTGCCTTTTTAGTGGAAGGCCTTGGTGTAGAAATTACAGAATCCATTGAAGAACCAGGATTAAGATATTGTCTTAAAATACCATTAACAAAGTCAAGAGTTTCAGCATCCCATTTCTTATATCCGTAAGGATCTAAAGATGGCGCTGTGTCTAATTCACCTTTAATAGCTGTCATAGCTTCTTTGCTTCTTTCAGCTGGTTTTCCTTCGATTGCGATTGCAGATCTAGTTGCAGAGAATTTAGACTTATCATAGTTATTATATTCACCTTGGCGAGTAATAATAAGTTCAAAGTTCTTTCCTTCGAATAAGTCATAAATCTGAGTTGGTTCACCAAATGCAGGTTTAGTTTCTTCTTCAATCTTCTCTTTAATTTTGTAACCGAATTTGAATACTTTATAAGTACCTTCTAATTCAGGGTTTTGAGGATCTTTCACTACTTTAATAAGAGAGTAATACTGTTCTCTGCGCTTAAGCTTATCGCTCATCTTACGGTCGACTGCTGAATCACTCTTACGAAGTTTGAAGAATGCATCTGCAATTGGACACTTATCTCCTACCGTTGAAGGTGAATCAATAAGTCTTCCATCGCCGTTAGCGTCAGTTAGCCAGTGTACATACTTTTTAACTAATGAATTTCTCGGGTTTGCTGGGTTTGGAACAAAACGAATAAGTGCTTTGTAAGTTCCGTCTTTACCATCGTCTGCTGATGGTTTGTAGATCTCATTTGTAGAGCTTGAGCTCTTTGTTTCATGAGTTTCAACGTCTGATACGCTGAGGTTAAAAATGTCAAAATCTGCCATGTCTTTAATTGCTTTAATTTACGTTAATGTCTTTAATCTTTAAAAACTTTCAATAGTTATACATGCAATTCCTAAAAGGTTTCACATTAATAACTATTCTATATATCCGTATCGCAGGGGGCAGGGGGCAGAATTATAACCCTGTATAAGTGGAACCTGATTCGTCAATCCACTTTGAAGAAGAGTTAGGAAGACGGGCTAAACCAGCCTTTCTTAACATGTCGATCATTTCACTTTCTGTTATTCTATGTTGAGAAACCATATCACTTAAAATCTCTTTAAGCTTTAATAGGTGTGCTGGTATTATTTGTGTGTTTGCTTCCATAATTTATATATCTTTTTGTTTTATGAAACTTTATGGGGAGAAGTCAGTATAACTTAAGACTTTAAGCCTCAGTGGTAAATCTATTCCTCAGCGGCCGACATCTTTGCTCTAACAAAGTGGGTTAGAAAGTAAGCGTCAACTAAGTCGTCAAAGGGTTTTGGTATTTTTTTAGAAGGTCCAATTTCTTTCACACAAAAATCTAAAAGAGGGTGTTCTGCTAAAACTTGATCCTCTAATACATTACTTAAAAAGGCATCCCATAATTGAGACTTATTCATGTTTCCTTTTCCAGCATGTTTCTTAATTGTAGTGGGAGCAATGGTTTGAATATCTAAGATTTCAAGTTGACTTAGCATTCTTTCTTTAAGTATCGCAGCTCCTGCAGCCATATCTATAATATTATTAGTTCCCATCTTAGAACCGAAAGAAGTTCCTTCAAAAGAAATAATATATTGCTTCTTTGTCTTTGTGATATCAGTTATTAAATTAATAATGTCATCTGCGGTTTTAGCGTATCTCTTTATCTTTGCTAATTCGACGCTTGAATAATCTGCACCTTGTTTTCCCCAGTCGGGTTGATTAATAAGAGTAACTCCCCTTAAATGGGATATGTCTTCTTGCCAAGCTCTTTCTTTCTTGGTTCCTTGACCTTCTTTAATATAAGATATGAAATGATATTCGTTAGTTTCTTCTTGGTATATGAAAATACCTGGAGAATTTAATGAAAAGTCTACTGATACGTAATTCAAATTATAATGATTTTCCGATAGCTGCACCTAATCCAGCGCCAACTAATCTTGAGGTTAATAAATCGTAAAAAATACCCTTTTGAATTCCTAATACTTTAGCAACAGTTTTACCTATTGTTTTACCTAGAGCGAATCCTGTAAGGCCACCAAAGATAGAACCTAAGAAACCTTCATTTGTTAATTCCTCATTAAATCTATCAAAATCAAACGTTCCATCTTCATTCGCATATTGTTTAGTAAATTCTTCTAATGCTGCATCAACTTTTTGCTCTAATTCGTCAGTCCATTCAGACTGTAGAGATTCTTCTAATAGAGTAATTTCCTCTTTAGTTATATTCTCTTCGCTTAAGTATTCAAAAAATGTTTTCATTATGATAGTCTATATTGTTATGGATTATATATCTCTTTTATTTTCCGTCTATCTCTGAGATGATATTAAACTTGTTGTAATAGAAATTAAGTGTAAACGTAGCAAATTCTGCAACGTTACTCGACATATTTAATTCTAATTCCGATATTGAATTAAGAATGGGTTTTTCGAAAACAGCACTCATTAAGTGTATACCCTCTGCATCCATTATTTGAAGCTTTAGATCGTTGATAAACGGGTCTCTAACTTCTTTTGAATAATAATAAAGAAGAGTATCTTGCATTATCCAATAATTAATATATCCATCTAATAGCTGCAGCTCTATAGAAAATTGTCTTTCTACTGTGTTTTGAATGGGTATGGATCCTCTATGATATGTGATAGTTCCATCATTGGGTGATTGTTGTATTGGATCGAAATTAATTCCGGGAATACTTAAACCCTGTATAGAATAGTTAACAAAATCAATAGGTTCTTTTATTATGTTACCTGGCATCTTACCCAAATAAGATTTGTACTTATCGGCTACTTCCTTAGGGATAAATGTTCTAGGAAACTTAAAATTGAATAAGTTATTTCTGCTATTTAATATCATTATACTATTTCTACTTTTCCGTGATATAGGAGAGATTCTGTTTCTCCATTTTTTAAATTAATATAAAACTTATCAGGGTTTATGTTTGTATCTTTTTTGTCAAATCTTACTGCCGTAGCTTTAGGTATTTTAAAGAACACTTCTCCTAATCCTAAATCTATATTTGGAAAACTAGGATCATGTGATATTCTTTGTTCCGTTACTCCACTTGTAATTATTAAAATTATATTTTCTGCACTTACTAATGATATTGCTTTCTTATCATCACCATCTGGTTGGGCAATATTAAATTTAACAAAATTATCAGAAACCTTAGAAAGCTTTACAATCGCATCACCTTCATTAAAGAACTTAATGTTATCTAATTCTTCAGATTCTGTTAAATCTGTTGTAACATTTGTGGCGGATGCTAATATCCCATAGGTGTCTAATGCAACCGGAACGTATTTAGTTTCTCCAACACTCGGTCTAATTGAATTAACAAATTGATTTAATTCCCTATTTACCGTAGTATTGGGTAGTTTATTATAAATAATAGTAGGATCTACATTTCTTAGATTAATCTTTTCCATACGCGTACCGTATTTCTTAGGATTATAAGAAGTCATAGTCGCAACTTTAATAATTTGAGTATTATCGGTTTCGTTATAAATTCTCATCGTATGTCTAATATAAAATGAACTCGCAATGTCAGCATTAAATATGATAGGTCTAAATGGTATCGGAGCTTCATAGTTTGCGGTCTGAGTAAATGTCATAGAAGATGTATCTAAGAAATCTAAACCTATTTGTTCGCTAACTTCTATGTCATGGAATATTATGATATCGTCGCTTGATGTTTGTATTCTTCCATTTATATAGTTTTCAAAACCCTGTCTCGATCCGTCTTTAGTTCCATATACTTGAAAATAATCCATATCTTCTACTTCCTCTACGTTTGCCGCAATATCTACATATTCGTCTTCCATGGCAACTGTAACATCGATAGTGTCTTCTACGTTAATGTATTCTACACCTCCTTCTTCGGTTAAAGTGTTTATTAATTTTAAACTTATTTCATAATTAGTTGAGTTTAATAGAGCATCTTCTCCTGATCCAAAGAATGCATCATGAAAATCTTTATTCTTTGTGGTGTCATCAAAATGAATTAAAGAAGGAACTTTAATTTGAATGTATTTAGAATAAGAAGTATCTCCTAATATAAATGAATTAGGATTACTAATCTCAAAATTAGAATGATTTAAATAAACAATAGACGTAAAGTAATTATAAACTCCAGATTCTCTTTTTACTTTTACCTGAAACATAAAACCTTCTTTACCTCTAGCATTAAATGAAAACCCTGTTTTTAAATGAAGTCTAATAGTATCATACCATACATCGCCTACTATATTATCACTCACATTAGCAAGCGAAGAATCAGTTCCATTCCATAATGAACTATCTAAATATCCTAAATCATTTTTCAATAAAGCCCATTTTCCATCATATTCTGAAGGTACTCCATAATATCTACCAACCTCTCCAGTTGCAGTTTTAATACTATTTCCTGTTTCCTGTTCAGGTTCTGCAAAAAGAGGATTAGCTCTATTACCCACGTTTATTTCTCCACCTCTGACATTATCTCCAGCTAAGTTTTGATATGAATATTCAAATCTTCCATTAGCTCCAGGGGTATATATGTATGTGTTACCTATTAATTGAGTAGTTGAGCCGTTTATTGTGAATCCATTTATATTGTCTATTGTAGAATCTGATAAATTAAATTTATAAGTTTTACCGTTTTTAAGAACTAATTGTCTGGATGCAAAGTCATTGATAAAAACATAACCATCTTGTATCTTTACACTGAAGTTAACGACATCTGCTCCTAATTCATGAATTAAGAATCTAGGGGCTGAATCGTTAGATGCCTCTGTGTTTAAAAATTTAAATTGACTTCCGTTGTCGTCGTTTTCTATCTTAGCATCATCTACATAATCAACATTTTGATCATGATACATGAACTCCATTAGAATGTCGTCATCTAGTCTTAAGAATTTGGATGATTGTGCCATTGTTTATTTATTATTTTAAAATCTAAGAAATTTAGGGGACCAGTATACTCCTATACCTATTGCTGGACCTGTACTTATAACTTGATTATTATTCAAATTAATTCCATACTGAAAACCAATACCAATAGACCAGCCTGACTTTTTTTCATACTTTTTATTTAATCTATCGTTCACTAAATTGATGTTTTCAATATTCGTAAAAGTTATTCCTTCATAGGGAGTGCTTATTTTAAGTCTATCAAATCCATTATCGTTAATTATTGCCGCACTTAAACCTATTCCTTGTTCAATATTAAACCTTGAAGAAAATAGGCTATAATTTAAGCTATCCTTTAAAAGAGATATTTTCCCATCAAACCTTCTCCAGTTATATTTATCAAATTTATTTTCGTCTGCTATCTCAATTGTAATTGTGTCTTCTGAAATTGAAACCATTCCAGTTGCATTTATAATTGAATCCTTTACATTTAAGTTAGTCGATAATAGGGTATTAACATTTTCTAGTTCTGAATTAATATTAAGCTGCTTTTTATATGCATCTATTATTTTTTTATTATTTTCAGTTAGAGTATTTACATCATATTCAAAAGATCTAATACTAGAAACTAAATCTTCATTTTTGTTTTTTTCAATAATAACGGTATCTTGCAGTGCTTTATAATTATTTAAATTTCTATCTGAAACCTGTTGCACTTGCATAATTTCTCTCTTTAATTCCTGATTAGAATCACACTGTTGTAAAAGACAAAATATTAAAATAGCAATTCCTACAAAAAGGATTGTATTTTTATGTAATTTATATGTATTTAATATATTTTTCATAGTTTATATACACATATTTGTTGTAACCGAGACACTTATATCATATCCGAGACCAGTAAGGGTGCCTGGGACTGCACATATTTGTCCACCAGTATTTGGATAGAATGTTTGAGAATCAGCGTTACCTGAACTGTTAATGAATCCGATAGTGCGCTGCGCATAACTGTTATTATTACTTATATTATGTGTCACGGCTAATGTCTGACATTCTGCGGGTGTACCGCTACCATTGTATGTGTAAGTTATCGATGAATCATTAGGGTGGCTAATAATAATATTACCTAAACGCCCAAGTGGAGTATTTTCACAGGTCATATCACTTGATATATCGATTTGACCTTGTCCACTTGAATTTGGAGCATTTACAGAAACATTCATCCAACCCGACCTGGACACTACGACGGGTGTGCTAGAGATAGGGTTAATAGTATAATATACAACACCACTACCTGCACCTTCTCCGTTAGTCCAATCATCAATATTAAAAGTACCTGTACCGCTAAGAGAATTCGAGGGAAGGGAACCAATAGGGTCAAACTCAATAGTTTCGCCGACACTGTGGGTATTTGCATATCCCATTCCTAGTGGCTGTCTATTCCAGTTTGTATATTGAAGATCGCTTTCATTTGTTGATGTGTCATAAGGATCTAATGGTTCATTAGTACTGTCAGTATCGTTTAAATCCGCATGCCACGCAGATCTTATGCTTATCGTAGAACCAGGATTATCGCTTAAATATTCGTATATTTGATTTGAAATCTCCGGAGTTACTACAGCTTTAAAATCTACAGTCTTATATCTTCTAAATTCTGTATCGTTCTGAGAAGTATACCAATAATCCCATTCATCTAAAACGTCACCTGCTGTTTCTGAATCCCATCCTCCATTATAAAGATAATTCACAGTCGTACCTCCTTGATCAGTGGATATTGGTCCGGGGCCTGCGTCTGTTCCCCAGTGGTTTGTGCCTTCAGTATAACCCCATGGTTCAGAATATTGAGGAAAATCACTAGCTGTAAAACTAGTTCCATATTCTTGATTAATTCTATTATAATTATATCTTGACACTATTGGAATTTGTATCATTCCATCTCCATCATTTCCAAAATCGTTTTGTATGTCTAGAAAAATTTCGGCCGGCCATGTTGCTCTACCTTCCGCATGATATAGAGACATTGCCGTGCTTTGTTGTTCATATAATGGAGGGTATATTGGATTATTAGATTCGTCAAGTAAATTAGTTTCTGTCCAATCTCCTCCTACACCATTTCCAAATCTAGGTGTTAAACTTTTTCTACTATTAGTAGGAGGAGTTATCGGCGGAAAAGCAGAATTGATCGGTCCTGTTGTATTTGCAATTGGAAAAAACCAGCTAGAAGGTTCGGTTTCTTGTACATAGGGTAATACGTAAAAATATCTATACTTATTCAAATGAAAACTTCCTCCTTGTTCCCATGAAGAACCCGACCTTACGATATGTTCAGCTGGGCTAGAAATTGGAGCACCTGCACCAGGTCCTCCACTTGTTCCAACGCTAAAAGCTCCGTTAGAAGTATTAACTGAAGAAACATTAGGTGCTAAAGTATACCATTTGCCTAAATGGTGAAATACATCCCCATTATTATAAGTGGTATTTGAGCTAAATTGTCCTCTATCATTCCATGCAGAAGTGCTTAAACCTGTTCCATCAAATTTTTCAGTCCAATCAACAAACCAAGAATATGATTGTTTTTCGTCGTCTGATCTATTATCTGGAAGGCCGGCGACTCCACCGCTGCTCGCTATTGCCGTTTTGGGCCAAGCTTTTAATCTTAATTCAAACACGTTTGTTTGCCCTGGTGCTAATTGAACATTTACATCGTTTGCAAAGTTTCCGGTATCATCTTTTACCTGAAAGCTTTGTATGGTTCTTTCTTGTGCTGAGCTACTACTATTATTCAATTCTTCCCATTCGTTTATATTATCAAAACTAGGAGTGCTAGAGGCACTAGAATCTGTGTATTTTAAATTTAAACTTATTGGTGCAGGTAGTGTTACATTATAATATAAATCAGATGCTCCTAAATATATTAATTGAGGAGTTTTAACAACTACATAATCAGTAGTTGCATAATTAGAACTAGTTGAAGTCTCACTTACCCATGCCGCTGTAGAATTAACATCTATTGAATATTGAATACTATTTCCAGTCTGTTGAAATTCAAACTCACCTCCTCCTAAAAAATTAGGTCTTGAGGCACTACTTAGTGATGATATTTGACCTGTGTTTGTTGTAAAATTAAATGAAAATGAATTTAAATTAGGAACAGTATATTGTTTATTGCTATTTTTCCAAGTTTGACCATTACATAAATACCATCCTTCATATTGTGTACCTGCAATTCCTCTTCCGACTACAATATCTATTGTACTTGGATCACTATTTAAATCTATTGCTTGGGTTTGTGTAAAGTTACTAACATCAATATATGTTTCATAATGAAAAGATACTATTGTTCCTATAGGAACACTTGCACCTATTTCAGATGCTGTCTTAAAACCTATCGTTCCAGTATTGTCTAAAGACACTGCAATCTTATCTATATCTGGGTCGGTTGCTTGGGTTCCTGTCCCGTTATTAATTTTAAAAATACTACCCGTAAATATTGCATCGTTAGTAGAAAGAAATGATCCTGTAAATTTTACTCCATCAGTAGCATCCATCGACATCATCTCGTTATCATTGACATCATTGATTATGTATCTATCTGCATTCCATCTATATTCTCCAGCTGCTACACTAGGTGCAAATTTAAATTCAAGAACAGACTGTTCGCCATTTGAGCTTAAACCACTATAATTAGTCAATGCTATATCTAAATACTTATCTGTTCCCTTTTCAGATATCAATCTAATGTTAGAATCATGATAATTTGAATTCTTATTAATCAATAAAACGCTATCTAGATAGCCTGCTATTAAACTAGTATTGGGATCCCCATATTCATCATCGTTATTTGCATAACCTAATAATACACCAGTAGGAGGGAAATTACTCTGAGTTGCTGAGTTATCACCGTCTAGTTCATGTATAGGAGTGATAGTTTTAATATTAAGAGCACCATTGCTCCATATTGCTCCGTCTTTCCATTTTGAATTATTAGAAGCGTCAGCAGGACCCTGTGGTCCTTGTGGACCGTCAATACCCTGAGGACCATCGTCACCAGTTGCACCCTGAAATCCTGTTTCACCAATAGAACCAGTGGCTCCCATTGGCCCACCTCCATTTGCAACTAACTGATCAAAGTTATAATTAACTTTATCCAGTTTTTCCTGTTGTGTATCAGATTGTAGAATCTGCTTTAAATTAATAGGTATTGGCATTGCTTAAATCTTTATTTATTTACTATATATCATGTTTTGAATCTTTACAGAATTTTTTGCTCCTCTTCCTCAACATTATGACATAAAATTCCATCTGCAATATATACATCCTCATTCTCAACATCTATTGAATACGTTTTTACTGTTTTATGAACTGTTTCATTAGAGATAACCCTTGTCCATTTTTCATTAACATATATCATGTCTGTTGTATCAATATAAAGAGCCTGCTTAAAGAATATTTCTCCATTAGGTCTTTTTATTAATATAGGGTGTTCGTTTGTTATTTTAGTTAATCCTCCATTAATATCTTGATAGTTCTTATAAGTTCCTTTTATTATTCTGACTATTTTAGCCGATGATTTAGGAGCTTTAAACTCCATGGCGTTTGTTTTGAAATTTCTCCATTCACCACTATCACTTAATCCTTTTATATCAAATGAATCTAATACATCTCCTACTTTTAAGTTTTCAACTAATTTAGTAGTTCCATTAGCCATGCTAATTATAGCACCTTCAACGTGACAAGGATTAAACCATATATCTATGCTCGTATCACTTCCGAAAGATAGCGCTTGGCTATAGTTGAAATCGACGGATAATGACTCTGGAGTGCCGACGAAGCCGGTTGTTGTTATTGTTACGTAATTAGATCCGGTACTATAATTGATAACTGCGTTATTCATACCGGTCGGCTGCTCTACGCTAAAGTTAGTGTTATTTAATGCACTTGTTGATAAATTCGTCGTATTAAAGTAAATATTTCCTACGTCTGCACCAGTATAAGTTAAAGTATTACCACTATAATTATCATCCCAATCAAATGTAGCAACTAGCGGTGGAGATGTTGTACATGGCGTCGCGTAAAGCACATGTGCCTTACTATTTGAATCAATAGATTTATAATGCTCACCTATATACCCTGATGTAAAAGTGTCTCCGGTCCAGTCGGATATCTTTAATGAGTTAGATGTTCCAGGAATAAACGTATCTGATTTTACTAATGTAAGTGGATATTTTCCAAGGTTAGCGCTTGAACCTACATTTGTGTTAGAACTTTGATCCTGTCTTACGTATATTTGGTTTGATGCCCATGACTCAAGTCTGCCATCATTCTCTGCACTTGAATTAGATGCACCTAAATTAGTTACCCGCCACGATCCGGTGTTATCTCCCGATTGAAACATATCAGAAGAATAAAATATATCATTACCTGAAGTTGCATTACACGCTGCACTAGTACCTATTCCAAGTGAAAGGTCTCCACTTGACCATTGTACAAATCTAGTTTTTATAACATCTCCTTTAAATTCGTTATCATTTGCAGACCAGTATTTTCTCCATGCCATAAATAGACCAGCATTAATAGTGAAAGAGCCTAGGTATAAACCCATGTTTATATCATACGATGCAGTCTCTGGTACACTTCTATACCATCCGTCTGTTAATTGATCTATAGTATTACTTGCATCATTACGTTTCCATATATGTGAAGTATTTTCATAATCTTGAAACTCACTAGAAGATCCTAGTACATTTTCGTGGTTTATTATTCTATTAGAAATAAAAACCTTTTCTAAAGAAGTACCGGCCGGCCATCCAGTAAAACCGGTTACAGTTGCTTCTGGTAAAGTCACAGGAAACGTATTATTAGTAGAAAGGCCAAGACTTTCATATGTACCATCAACTCCATTCACACTTTGAGAATATAGCATCCAACATTCTTTAGGCTCAGTTTCTAAAGCGTCATCTGAAGATATTCCAACGCCATTAGTATATTTTCTTGCATAACCCCAGCCAGTGATATCTCCGGATTCTCTAGCCAACCAACCGGAGGCTAATTCTTGTCCGTTCATATAACATCTTACGTTACCGCTTGCAAAATTACTATCATCATTCCAATAAGTATCTAAGGCGGCACCGTCAGTTGGAGCACCGTCAGCAGTCCATTGTATTGTTTCAGGGTTTAATGTAGTTGCATATTGCATTGCAATATCTATGTTGCTATATGAACCTGATGCGACAGTATTTAAATCTGTAGAACCCGTCATTGCATGATATTGTAATTGTATATCAGAAGAATTAATAGCAGTAGTAGCTGTACTCCACTTATAATCATATTCTTTCAAATAAATTATACTAATTTGTTCTCCCATTATAATATGTTCAGAAGGGGCGAACTGTATATTTTCATTGTCATATATTCTTACATCTTCTACGTTATTATCAAAAGAATGTGCTATGACATTGGGGGTTAATCCAAAACCACCATGGCCCAATGTACTAACTCCTCCTCCAAAAATTATATTTCCGTTATATGTCGATAAACCACCTCCACTCATGGTACTTGATGAACCTCCCGTTAATCCTGCTATGTCAGAAATTTCCCATTCAAATCCATTTAGATTAGGTGTATTGTATGCTACGATTCCTCCATCACCCCATACTTCTCCATTACATAAGTACCATCCTGCATAAATCCCAGTCGGCTTACCTGATCCGAAGTTTGTTTTGACTACTTGATCTCCGTCCACAATTAACATAGGCCCTGTCTCTGCATCATTTAAATTAAAATTATCTTCTGTAAAAAATGCATCTTTAGGTATTCTTATTATAGATCCTACAGGGAATACCTGAAACATGTTAAAAACATCTTCCCATTCAACTCGTCCTTGTGTGTCGTATGATCTTAATATTTTATTTAAACTCGGAGAGTGATGAGAATACTTAATTTCTCCTACTTTAAATTCTATTACATTACCTGTCGCTGCCGCATCTACATTAAGTTCATACGGAATTATGGATTCTGCACCTAACACATTTTGAATGGTTCCATCGAAATAAAATCTATTATCTCTATCGAATTTTATAGCAAAATTATTATTTGCGTTATTAGGATCAAACGTTAAAACAGGAAATTCAATATTATTACTATCCTCTTCTATTTTTAATCCTATATTATATGATTTATCAAGGTGTTTATCTTCTATAAGTGTAATAGAATTTTGAGGAGAAGCACCTGGAGGCGTGGGGTTTGAATTAATCGAAGCTTCTGTTATAATATTTAATGTTCCACTCTTCGAAGCGCTGATAGGCTCTGTCGATAATTCACCATAATAAGGACTTATTAATTCCTCATTAATATCTAAATGGGATGATGCACCGATTGATAATGTAACCGTTCCGCTCTGATTAGCAGCAACGGAAGGGTATATTACCCTTTGTGTTGGATTACTACCATATATTATGTCTTGTGATTTCCAAGTTCCACTTGACTCTGGTCCTATCATACCCTGTGTTCCAATTGGACCCTCAGTTCCTTGTGAACCCTCTTCACCCTTATCGCCATCTTCTCCATTTGGTCCTTCAATTCCTACAGGACCAAATGGCCCTCCGTTTTTCATTAGTCTAAAATTAAAATTAATTTTATCAATTTTATCCCTTGACCACCATTCATTACTGTTAGGATCTAGATCACTCTTAAAAAGTTCTTTGATTCTTATGTTCATTTTTATGCAATTATTTTAGAATGGACCCTCAAATTATATCGATACCCTGGTTTTTTATTATATATTAATCTGAAGTTTAAAGGCCTTTCAGCGAAACTTCTAATTTCAAAATTAGTAAGTTCAAAAAATCCGCCAGATGTTATATCAGATATATCCGCTACGCTTTCCAATTCACTATATTTAGATTGATTTATATCATCACTTGGAAGATACCCTGCTATTTCAGTCCCATATACCTTTATTTGATCTATTATAAATCTAGGTATAATGTTTTCTTCAATGTATAATGTGGAATCATCTTCCAATGTTGTTTTATCTCCATAAGAATATTCAGGAGTAGCATACCTTGAATAATATGAAGTTATATTTTCTTCTTTTAATTTTTTTACAATAGAATTAGCAATATAGAAGTCAATATGAATTTTTTGAGAATCTTCAAAAATATACGCGCCATCATCTTCTCTTTCATCATATCTAATTACATCTAAATCCTGAAGAGATATTACTCTTTTTAAATTGTATGAAGTTATATCATATTCATTTTTAACTTTCATTATGGTGGATGCAAAGAAAGATCTTTCCTCTACGGGGCTTAATGTTCCATGAACTTCTTCTGATCTATTTGTTCCACCAAAGGACCTTGTGTAATAGTCTCTAGCGTATTTACTCTTAAATAAGTTTAAATCTTTTTTATCTATTGCTATTTCTCCAATTAATGGATATAGGGGTAGTTTATCTGATTCTTGACTTAGTTTAATAACGCTTGGTTGTAATTCATTTACTTTATGAAAGAAGAAATTATTGATAATTCCGTAATTTTCATCAACTCCTAAATTAGAATTAAACATACAATTTACTCCGATCAGTCTGTTGTATTTTTTCAACCTGTTCTCTTGCTCTTCATTAAAAGAATCTAATGTATTTCTAAATTTATAATTTCCGTAGGGAGATGAAAAAGTTACAACATCTTTAAATAAAGGATCATAACTACCATTCATTCTTTTAAGAGTAGTGTAATATCCACCATCTTCTCTTGCAACCAGATTATAACCTATAGTATCATTATTTAATTTAAATGCCTTAGGTTTATCATCATCTATTTCTATATCTAAAATTGATGTTTTTACAAATTCAACGCCACTTTGTATTTCTAAACAAAACTGACCTGACTCTATATCGCCATTCTCTAGAATAGTGGTATATGTTATGTCCCTATGTGTATTAATTCTATCTGCAAATCCAAATGAAGAAACGTCTTGTAATACATTATCCCATGCCCTTTTACCACCATTATAATACGTAAGCTCTATGATGTTAGGAATCGTGGATGGATTATCATAAGGAGCAAGTAGATCTTGATAATATTCTCCCGTATTCGTATTTAATACCCATAAATAAGGAACACCCTTAACGATTATTTGTGAATCGTCTATCACCGAAACAACTTGTAAAGAATATGTTTCCAATCCGGATTTAAATAGTATGTATGAATATTGCTCATCTATTTTAAAAATGTCCTGTGTAAATTTAGGTGCATTTTCACCAACTGATTGTGCAGAAGCTTCCACTAATGTAGTATTTTCAGGATCTGAAGAATCCCATATTGTAGATGAGCTAGCTCCAAACTCTAAGAAACCTCTAACATTACTATCAAGTATTTCTCCTCCAGTTGTAACGTCATTCAAATTATATAACAAATATCTGTCTAATTCCGTTATATCATTTAAAGGAATTTGTAGATCTATAAGAATGCTAATAGTTTTAAACTTATTATTTCGTATAACCTCTATGTTTACTCCCGTATTATTTATATCTTCATTAGAAGTATAGTTGAGTATTGTCGCTACTTTAAAATCATTTACATCAGATGAAGATTTAAAAGATATAGGGTTAGTCGATTCAAATTCACTTCTATCTTTATAAATATATCTTAATCCTTTAAAAACTGTAGATGAAAAATTAATAGAATCTCCACCTTGCATTTTAGTGTACATTTTAAGTGGGGTTGAATTAACCCATTCACCGGGCACATTTGTCGCAAGACCTGAATTATCAGTTTGATGAGCACCCGTGTAGTTTAATATAGTTGAAAAATAATCAAAGTTTGTGTTTTTTAAATTTGCAACTAATTCTGAATAAGGTTTATTATAACCTTCATAAACATAATCCATAAGTAGTGGAATACTACTAGGTTCTAATAAATACGTAGGAATATTGTGTATATAAAAGTGCTCCATGTTTAGTTTTTCAGGAGATCTTTCTGATAGTTTAGTAATATCAGCCGATAAGTTATTTACACCAAATGCTTCATTTGTGTTTAAGATATACGACAAATTCCTAGAATTAGTAGAATCTTTTAAATTAAATTTACATATAGTAGGTACGACTCTTGAATTAACACTCGTCTCCTTTAATGAGTTCTCCTTTAACCTATCATATTCATTAATAATTTCTGTATCTATAAAATCACCTTCAACGGTATCATCTCTAATAACACTAGATAACGATGTAAACTTGAATAATTGACTATTACCAGGACCTGGTTTAAATATAAAATCTTCGTAAATATCTGCAGGGGTATTCTGATTAAATGCATAGTTAGCAGATGCTAAATCCTTCGTGATTATTTTACTAAAGAAGTTGACTATACTTCCTGTGGCTATTTGTTTATATTCAACATCTTTCACCTCTGTCCATCCTTGTTCACCCTGGCTACCAATTACATCGACCTTTACAAAGTCTCCTTTTTTAATAAATTCACTAACGTTTATGTCAGTTATTAATATATAAGGATCTGCTCCTTGGAAAGGTGGGTCATTGGCCTCGTGGACGCCAATAGAAAAAACATTTGCTACTCCAAATGAAGCTTCATCATTCTTATATTGCATACTCTCTAAAACTAAAAAGTCTATGTTAGAATTTGAAGTATCATAGAAATCAAAATTAAAATCTTTGAAATCATAGGCTGAAAACTTTCCAAAGGGAGTATCATAAGTTTCATAACTTGTAATCACATTGTCCATTGAAAAAACAACTGGCTTTTGAAAAATAACTCTAAAGTTTTCTGAATAAGGATCTTTTATTATTTCTATAATCCTAACATAGTTGTCCTTGTTAAGTTCTTTAATAAAATACCCGACTTGTAAGTTTCCTATTTCGTTAGGGGATATTAATACACCTTGATTAACAGAACATCCGCCGATCATAGTGTAAATTTCATAGTCTCCTAGTTGCAATCCACCCGTAACGGTTCCACCTTCACTTATAAAGTCATTATATTTATTTGAAAATGCAAGATTTGCGTCTGTTGAACTTTGCATATCGATGAAAGGGTTCGGATTAGAGGAGCTAATACCGAATACAGTTGTATTCTTATTTCTTCCCTGTGAATAGTCATCTATGATCACCCTGTTCTTTACAGAGGTAGCGTTATAGGGTATAACTTCTGCATTTCTAATTGCTGCGGCAAGTGCTGATGCTATTTGAGAAGTATTTCCTAATGCAGAGTATCTATTTTCCTGAAATGTTCCAATTGGAAGTGATGTATCTGCAATTAAAACAAAATCACCTAAATTAAAATTTTCAATACTTATCTCAAGTAAGTCTCCTAGAAATACCTTATCATTATCAGATGGCTGATCTATTATATTTAATTCTATAAAACCATTAAATGGTTTTTTGCTTATTACGGGGGTGTTAAACTCTGTTTGTTTTTTATTTACAAAAATAGAAGAGTCTCCGTTATACGACGTTAGTATTTGGTTTTTTTCTATTCTAGTTTTTCTAAATCTATTTAAAATGTTATGATATTTATTATTAATATCTTTTACCCATCCAAGAATCGGCTGGGTGTAATCTTTCATAGATGGTAATTTATCTAAATCATCAGACGATGAATTGCTTATATCTATATTTAAGTGTCCTATTGAATTTACAGAATTGACAACTGCAGTTCCTTCTTGATGTTCATCTACAAAAATTCCAAAATACCTATAAACATTATAGTCGTCGGCTTCATTATCGTCAAATAAAAATTCTAAATTAATTATATTATGAGAAACAATTCCGTTTCTTTCAAAACTAGTTGTTAATGTATTATTAGCTAAAATTTCCGGAAGATCTTCTTTAACGTAATCGTCATCTATATAATCTGACTTTTCAACAAAACCACCTATCATTACGTCTATTCCGTTAAAAGAAGTAGGATCATCTAGTTCAAAATTAAAATCAATATGTGACTTAGGAATTAAGGGATTAGATACATGGCTATTTAGATATCTACCTAGCTTAGAGTTATTAGTCATATCATACGATTTTATTAAAGTCGCATTAGATAACATTTCTTGAATTCTAGAATTTTGACTAGGATTACCTTCTAAAGATTTTTCTTTAAAATCTACATCTTTAATTCTATAAATTATAAATTTTTCAGGAACACTTTCTTCTAACCATATTGGAGCAAATATTCTATACTGTTCGTCATATGCCTTTGTATAATTAAATGAAGCCCCGTAATTATATAGGTTTTCATATTGTGTAGAATAGTCTTTAGAAACACTTAGATCTGTAAATTCTCTACCGACCTGATATCTTTCATCTTTACTTAATTTTCCGTAAAACTGTGCAACATCCCTACAATATTCACCTGAACTAGAAATAGGATATTTCTGATATTCATACTGTGATAGAGTTCTATTTGCCTTGATCGAGCTTAGATAGATATCTCCCTCTTCGTCAGTAATTAATTTGACATTAGAAGTTAACTTGGGGTTAGTTCTTAATAGGGCAAAGGATTTATCCTTATACGAAATACCTTCTGTTTGTGTGTTAATCGTTATCGCCATTTATAAATAGACTCTATTTTTGTTAGAGTATATATCTTGCTTAGTTACGGCGAGATATTACCTATATGGGCGAGCATCGAAATCGTATAATCTAGATGAACTAAAATCGTTATATCCACTGAAGAATCTTCTTCTATTCCACCACCAGTTGCCACCGCCAATAGAGTTTCTATAATTACTTAGCATCACTTTGTTGATACTGTTTTTATTTGTTCCAACCGCTCTATATTTAGCGTAAACTTCTACATCAAAGCTAAATTCAGTTTTATAAGAATCTATGATGTCTAACCCTATTTTCTTTGAATATGTTAAATTGCTAAATGTATTTCCATATATTCCGGCAACTCTACCCTTTCCAGTTGTATCTTTTCCAAAATAATCTGTCATTCTATATTGGAATACCATATCGACTGACACTGCATTTTGACTTCCACCTTCAATTATTTTTTTACCATACTTATTAGGTCCATCCACTGATAGACTAGTTTGGTTTATAGGCGAAAGGTATAAGAAAGAACCACATGAAAGACCACCTAATAAAAATTGATCATCTTCCGTAAATGAGTTTTTTAAAGATTTTTTACCAATAACAGCACCCTCTACATCTATCGGTCCTGATTCACCGTCATTTCTAAATGTAATAGTTAATGGTTGATACGCGGTTTGAATTTTACCGTCTTTGTCATTAGATCTTTTAACGGCATATTTGGGCATTGACACGGTACCTGTTGACACTATATCATTAACGCTCATTGCATCCGCTGCACTGGTCGGATTGGCTATTAGGGGATGAAACTTAGATAGAAAAAGACCAGAATCATACTCAGCTGCAGTTACTGCTGAAATAGAAACTACATCCGGAGTTCCACTTGTATATGTTCCATTCCATATAAAATCATCTCCTCCATTTAATTGTGCACCGTTTGTACTCCATGGTTGGTATGATACGCCTGTAAAATCTCGTAAATGAGGTCTATCAGAAATTGTGCCAATGGGACTTTGGCTAGTAAAAGATAATCCATATTCTGCACTACTTACTCCCGTTAAGTTTGAGAGCCTAGACGTATCTGTATCAGTATCTATAGTAGAATAAAGATCACCATTATTAGCTATGTTTCTAAATCTAGAATAAATAAATTGTCCATTTAATTGTGATGATTGATCAGGCGCAACAGAGAAATGATTAAATGAATTTCCATCACCTGTAAGATTTTGATAAACAACAGGGACTAAATCATATTGTGCCTCTGTCATATAATATGTATCATTCGCTATTTTAACGTCGGGTGTTGGGTTTAGTTGCTTATCACCGGTTTCTAGATTAATAATACCTAATCCATATTCCAGCTGCGTTGAAGAAACATAGGCTGGCTGTTTAAGATTTCCATTAATCCTTGCACATAATTCTAGATCAGATGCTTTAGTATTATGAAGTTCTACTCTATAATTTTTAGTAACAATATATCCCTTGGTTTCATCACCTGGTTTTTCATCTACATAATATCCTGCGAATATTTTAGCAGTTGAATTATTTTTAACTAAGGTTACGTCACCGTCTTCGTCAATGATTTTAAGTTGTAATTCTCCAACTGCACCTTCAACTTTAGCTTGTAATCTTTCTAATTGATTCTGTAATTCTAATAATTTATCATAAACGCTAATAGGATTCTGTTCTCCAGTTAAGAAACCAGAAGCTAAAGAATCGGCAGCGTGTGCATAATAAGTATCTCCTGCTGTGAATCCACTATCAAGGTGTGTAAATAATCCTTGTGATTCTAAATCATCATTTATTTCAACCTTAACGTTATCTAAATCATTTTGGTTTATTAGGCTATTTGCACCGTCTGTTGATATTTCTCCTTCAGGAAAAGGAATAGTAATAATATCTGACCATTCTGATTCTACTGGAGTTTGAGGGAAACCTGCTTCAGAAACAGATTTTATCATCATCTCGATTTTTTCACCAGGCTGGATAGATAAATCTATTGAGTTAAAATTAATAGCCTGTGAATCTTCTTCAGACTCTATAATCCATCTATATCCGCCATCCGCTTGCTTTTCTCTTTTTCTAATAGGGCCTTTAACTTCGACCCAGTTTGAAAAAGCAGCGGTTTTCTTATTAAATTTAATTTGCTCTATTACGGATGTTTTACCCGTTGAGGAAACGTATCTATATCTAGCAATAAACTGAACTACTTCTTGTGAAATTTCATCACCAACTTTCTTTGGTTCTGGAATAGACCAAAAACCTCTTACTCTATATTTAGGATTAACCTTAGGTAATTCATTTGATTCTGCAATCGCCTTAATCTGGCTAACACTAGAAGAGAATACTTTAGTTTCAGCTGACTTTTCTCTAATAATAGAAGCTAATTCATTTTTCTCTCTGTTTCTTTCTATTTTAGATGAGAACTTCTTAGTAGCAATTAATTTTCTTTTCCTTCTAATTGTAGTGTCAAGCTTTTTAATAACTTCTTTAGCTTTAACCTTGTCAGCTTTAATCTTTTTTACTTGTTCGACGCTAGCGTTTTGAGTAAGGTGCTTATTAATTTGTGTTACTTTAAAGTTATCTACTTCCACGATAGGCGCATCTGGAATAAGACCTTCTGATGCCGGTGGAATGTAATCAACCTTAAGTGCTTTAATAAATTGACCAAAATCAGCAACTTCTTCTTTATAATATTTAGCGAGTGTAGTAACTATACCATCTTCATTTTGAATAGTAAGTTCATTTGAAAAGAATGCAACACCTGGAGAGAAATCAGTAGCTGGAAGTTTAGAGATAGGATCTATTGGTTTAACAAAAACTACTTGTCTTTCATTAAATCCAACCTTAACTTCTATAGAAACAGAAGCATCAATATCTTTATAAATAGCAAGAGCGTTTGCTCCTATTTTAATTGGTGAATAACCTTCTAAAAGTGATAGTTCAACCTGTGTGGTTGAAGAATCAATAGAAGTTACTCTATATCTTGTATTATACTCAGATGTGTTTACCACTAATGAATCTCCAATTTTTAGAGTTTCAGTATCTTTCATCTCTTTATTAGAGTCTGAATATGTTAATTTATTTAAAGTATAAACTTTTACTGTTTTAGTTTGGCTGACTCCGTCTATTAAAGAAGTTTTCTGAACATTTTCTACCTTTAATACGTCTAATTGCCCATTATACTGGATAGATCTTACTGGCATATCTACCGTTTCTGCATCTATTCTATATTTTAAACCATCTTCTTTTATTTTAGAAATAAATTTAGAATAATTAACATCATTCTGGCCTTTAAAAATTTCATCAAAAGATTCAGTAGAAGACAAGTCTTCATGATTAAATATAAACCTTTCAGTATAAACTCTTTCAGTATCTACTGGGATTTGTCCTTTAACATCTAAACTAATAGTTAATAAAGGATTTAAGAAATCTTCAAAGAAATCGTTTAGTTGTGTATTAAATTCCTTGGGGGTTGCTAGCGACGTTATAGGTAAAGAAGGACCTTTTAATTTAGAAGTATGTATTCTTCTATAAGAACCATCTTTAAGTTTTACATTTGCACTAGAAGTATCTAAACCGCTAATCGCAGTTATGTTCTTATCAATTCTTTCAATTTCTCTTTTCAAAAATCCAAATGCTGGAATTTGAATTGCAGTCATTTCTCCTGTGCGATTATCGAATAAATCTATTGTAACCGTTTCTTTGTCGGTTGAAATAGCCTCATTGATACGTTCGAAAGTTTCTAGTGAATTAGTGTTTAATTCTAGAAACTGTTCGAGTAAATGTGATATAGAATTGCTAGCGCTCATATTATCTTAAGATATCGTATTCAAACGTTTTATTTACTGGATCTACACATACTATTTCTATATATGGTTTATTAGATAATAAGTCCGATAAAGAAATAGAAAGTTTTTGCGACCATCCGTTACTCTTATCAGTCCACAGTGTTATATAATGCGTTGATAAGTTTTTTATTTTATTTTTAAAAGTTACTCTAACTACTTGGCCTTTTTTCCAACTTGTTATTGTATCATCTAAGTATATATTCAGATTAGAATCAAAGTCCTGTGCTTGATCAGTATAGACCATAACTAAGTTGTCAAATTCTTTAAGTCTTTGCCATACCGCCTTTGTTCCAGCTTCATCTGGTAAAAACATAGAATCAGCGGATAATTCTCTTTCATTAGTAGAAGTTACAGTATCATATACATAAGCTTGTCCTAAAGAATAGCCGTAATTAACACAACTGATTTTAACTTTACCATTACTTGATTTATCAATAGACACTCCCGTGTTACCTGACTCTAATACGTCTGTATTATATTGTATCTCTGCTGGAATTACACCAGAGATAACCTGATTTAATCTAGAGTTGGTATTTGTTATTAGATCTAAAAGACTTCTTTCATCTTGAAAATTAATAGTAGCATTTTCAACATCTTGCTCTATATGGTCTAATCTCTTAGATATTCCTTGTAAGTTTTCAGAACTTAAAAAGAAACTTTCTAACATTTCAACTTTCTTAGAAATATCATTATATCTTTTATTAGCATCTCTTAATAATTGAACTGCATTTTCCAAAGCACTTGTTGTGTCTAAGAAAATGTCCATTGAGAAAGTAGAATAATCATTAACATTCTTTTCTATCCCAACATTATCTAGTGCTGAATTAAATTTAAGATTTAATTTAAGTGCAAACGCATTACCATTAAGACCGGTAACTTCATTTGGCTTATATTTAGTTAATTCTGGAATATACCATCCATCGTTAGAAGTATCTTCTTTCCAGTTATCTAATAGAATTATACCGTATAAATTTGTTGCTTTATTTCCAATGTTAGATTTTGAATATATGTCATAGTATACTAAAATAGCGTTGAATCTAAAATCTCCACCCCTTCTAGAATAATCTAATACTGAATCTAATTTAGGATCGTTTATAATCTTAGAATATGCACTTGCATTAAAATCAATTCCAAAGGTAGGTATTTCATTTTCATCTGTGTTGTACGTTCCGTCATCCTGATCAGCGTAAGATTCTAAATTTAAAAAAGGATCAGGGTGAATGTCATCTGTTGTTCTTCCTTCAATTATGCCGTCAGGACTTGGATTAAATTTAATATTATTAGTATTAAACTTAGATGTTTCTAATAAAACTTCAGGAGTATATCCTACTGAAGAAGGAACGTTAACAAATATTTCGTTGTACTGTTGCCCTTTATAATTCTTATCGTTAGTTACATCGATATTTCCAATGTATTTTATAACTTGACTATATTCAGAACCTGATTGAGTAGAATCATCTAGCTCTATCATTCTGGAATATCCTGTTGAAACTTCTTGTGAAGTTGCAGTTCTTACTCTTATCGCATTAATGTGATATAAATATTTAAAGAATATTTTTTCAGCGTCACTTTGAAATAAAACATCGTCAAAATCATCATTAACCTCTGGGTTAAGAAGCATGTTCTCTAAATTAAGAGCGTAACTTTGAAAAGTTTGTGCAAAATGCACATTACCGTTACCATCATGTGTTGTATCATTATAAGCAGTAGCATTAGAACCACCACCACCTTCGAATAAATTAGTATATTTAATATAATTAGGACCTGCTGTCGGATTATTCGGATCACTTTGAATAGAATCGGCATATACTGGCAAGTCTAGTAATGCAAATTTAGAAAATTCAAAGTTAATATCCGGATTATAATAAGCACGCGTCAAATCCCTTGCTGCATTAGCAAATGCATACATCGTACCTCCTTGTTCTTGTGGAATCCTTATTAATGGTGTAGCCATCTAATTAACTGTTTTATTTTTATGTTACGAAATCGTGGCTTTATGTGAACCAGTGATCCACCATGTGTTGTCTATGCCTCCTATAAAACTGATACTACCATTCTGTAGAACATCTATCGATGTATCAGCTCCGTTTACATTGGCTAAACCTGCACCTTGCATTTCAAATGCATTCTGTGCGATAATAGTTAAAACTTGTCCATTAACTGCAGTTCCTAAAACTATATCATCATTACCTGTGTAAATATACACACCTAATGTAGGGATTGCTGGAAAAGTAGCAGTATCTCCAACTGTAAACTGGAGTGCTTTTTCTAAAATTACAGCTTCTTTAAACGTAGCTTCGACGCCTGCCTCTAATGAAGATGCAGTTACGTTAAACGTATTTAAAGTACCTGTGTTTATGGACAGTGTGCCTGCCGTAATAGCTCCAGTTAAAGATAACGTAGAACTTGTCGTGTCTAGAACATTTGCGATTAACCCTAACTCTTCATTTACGTTATCAAAATTATTATTGATAGTAAGTCTTGAAGAAGAAAGAGAATGCGTTCCTAAAATTGTTGTAATACTTGCCATTTTATTTAATTGTTAAGATGTTTTTTCTTGTTATGTTTTTATTTCCGTTCAAATCAGTTAATTCAAGCTCAATACTGTACTCTCCCTTAGTGTCAAATAAGTATGTCAGCCACTGATTATCATAATATATATCTTCTTTTTTTACACTATTATTTATCAATCTCCATTTCTGTTTTATTATGCCTGGCATTTTGGTCAAGTCATAAGAAAAAGTCATGTGATTTAATAGATTTATAGTGCCATGGTCGTCTATTACGTAAGAGTCATTAAAACTAGGGTTGTATGCCTGGTATTTAACAAAACTAGCAGGATCTATAATCCCAGTAGTTGTCGTTACGTTATAAAAATCATATACCTGATTAGCTTGTTTAGACACTACTAACATATAATCACATACATCTGCTCCATCGAAATTGTTTATTATATTTCCGTCAATGTCTTTATATATTGGATTCCAATTGAATTTAGTAAAAATAGGGTATTGATTAGGATTTAAATTATTTAATTCATCCTTTAAATTTTCCCAGGCAACAAAGTCAGTATTGGATGTAGGGTACGTTGAGGTTGGAGTATATGCTTCCACTATTTCAAGATCTGTAAAGGGATCTAACTGTGAAATAGATATAGTTCCATTGTTAGCACCGTTCAATTCTACTTTAAAAGAAGAATTTAAATCAGGTCCGACTCTAGTTTGATCCCAGCATATTTCAGGACCATCGTTCCATACTTGTTTTCTTAGTGATTTCCACTGATATGGTCCAGTTGTTTCATTAAAGCCAGTCGGAGTTGTAGAATCAGCAAATCTTCTTACTATTGAAAATTCTTTACCGTCTTCTTCGTCGTGTAAATAATTAGCTCTATCGAGAGTTATATAATATGTAGCAATGCTTTCTTCGACGGTATTTAGGTTTTCTCTACCCCATTCCCATGAAGAACCCGCTTCTTCCCATTTATATTTGTAATTTGCCCAATCTAATTCAGGTGTAAGTTTTTGATACATTCCATATACTTCAACATTCTTAGATTTAACTATTATCTTTTCATTGTGACTGATACTTCTAACGTTATATAAATCCCAAAAGGCAACGTCAATTGTATATTCACCTATATACGGAAGTATGATTGGCAATGAATACCAGTTGTCAATGGATCCTCTAATAGTTTTAGAGTAACCTCTAGGACCTTTAATTATCCATTCAATTTCATATACACTTCTTTTCCACCAATCATCCCATGTTAAGAAAGGATCTTGTAGGGTGGTGTATGGAGGTTGTCCAGGTGGAGAATGTAAAACATTAGCATCATCGTCAGTGTCGTTTGCATCTATGAACGTAAAATCTGCATCATCCCATGTATCTTTAAGAGAAGTTCCTGTTAATATAATAGGAGCTCCAATAGGAATTCCTGCCATCGTATTATATGAAGACATATCTTCGTCATGCCAATCAGTATAAAAAGATCTAATAGAATCTTCTAATTCATTTCTTTCTGTTTTATTAAAAACTTCTATCTTTTGATTACGACCTTCTAGTCTATAATCTATTTTCCTAAGATCTTCTATATAAATTGATTTAGCATCTGGAAATATATCATAATGTACGTCTTGTCCAGCATACTGTGCATGTATTTGGTGTTGATTATTCCAAACTCTTTGATTTACTCCGTCAAAGTAATCACCCTCTGCAGTGATATCTACGATCTTTGCATTAAGGGGTAAATATTCTCTTTGTAGTTTACGCTTTAAAGCATATAACTTTATTAAAATTTCATCAGGTGAAAAGTCAGATATTTCTTCTACTTCCGGTAAATCAAATTCATTTAATTTTCCAGTTGGAACATTTAATCTATATGCTAATGAAAATCTAGAAGTTTTCTTTTGATTAGAATTAGGAAGGTTCTTATTTTTACTCTTTTTTGCTAAGAAGCCTACTTCAGTTTGATTAGCAACAGGAACCACCATCATTTTTCCAAACCCCTCTGATTGTTCGTTGATATTTAACCAGTATTCTCTAAGACTTACATTACTATATCCAAAGAAATCTATAATACCTAATAGAGCCTTATATGTTCCTATAAAGGGTTTAATAGTAGAAGCCTGTAATAAAAGTTCTTTTCTTTTTCTATTTAGTAGTTTGTAATCTACACTAAGGTCTTTAATATCAGAATCTCTAAATATCAAATAATCCATCTCGTCTAAATTTAATGCCATATTAGTCAAAAGACTTTTTAGTCTTTCATCTTCAGCAACTACTTCACCATAAACTTTAATTTCTGCAACCTTTACTTCATTACCGTCTTCAGTTGCATATACATTTAATGTTCTAATATGAAAACCTTCTTTATCTGAACTTAATGCTATATTAGCAATACATGCCTGTACATTCAATGCAGCCGCATTTAATGGAACTATTTTAAAACCCTCGGAGTCAATTGACACGTAATGACTATTGTCTCTCATTTTAGAAACTTGAGAAGAATCTACAACTACTTCATAGTCTCCATTCTTCATGGCTCCACTATAAAGAAAAATATCATTACTATCTCCATAATTTGAAACAAATTCAAATCTTAAAGTATTAATATTAGCATCGGTTGATATAGGATGTACAAATCTTTGATTATCTAATTCATCCCTTACTTCTTCTAAAACATACAGATTTATCGTTTCATATAGGCCTGTTGATATTTCAGGTAGAAATATAGTACCCGTAGAATATTCCAAAGCGGAATCATACGTTAGATTTAATTCGTTAGAACTATTATCAAAGAATCTAAGATTTTGATACGACATTATTATCTAATTTTTTTATCATCTTTTTTCATGGTGTAAGATTTGTAAATTTTTAAATAGTTTACAGAATCTACCCAATCAGCAACTGTATCTTGAATAAGATTAATAAAGTCGTTCATTTGATTATTCCTCCAAATATGGGAAGAAATTGAGTTTTTCAAAATGTTACTTCTATAATCATTACCTAGATTTTTTCTATCGTCGAATGCATTTTCCCTGATAGAATATAATCTCTTTTTCCTACTTTTAAAAAGTTTATTAAAAATACTCATTATATAGCTTTTCTATTTTTGGCCTGAACTTTAGCGAATATAGTATTTTTCACAGCTGGTTCATCAAAGTAAATTGAAAGAGCTGCCTTTTCTCCAGTCTTTACTGAATCATCCACCATATTTCCATTTTGATCTAACCATCCACCTCTAAATAATGCAACTTCTTCTTTTTCTAAAATTATATCTCCAAAAGAATCTAAATTAATTACATTCTCTGGAAGTGCAGCACCTTTTTCAAAATTAACCTGTGAAGTAGTTACGTTTCTTTTAAAGAAAACCATCTTTTGTTTTCCGTTACCTATATCTTCTAGCAATGGAGTAGAAGGAGTTACTGTTACCGTTTTAGAAGTATAATATCCTAGTCTTCTAGCTGTTTCTTCTTTTTCAGAAGTGAATTTAACGTTAACAGAATCAATACCTTCAATCGCTTCAACAATAGCGACAATGTCAGATTTTGGTAATCTATCTCTTCTTGTAATGTTAATTAAATATTCTGCTATTTTAGATCTGATTTCAGTTGCAAGATTAGCCTTCGTATATCCTTCAAAATATCTTACTTTAATATCCATTCTAAAATATTGTGGGGAAGGATCTACTATTTTAACTTCAGTCGTTACCATCTGCCTTCCTGATTTTTCTAATAATCCCATAATTCCTTCTTTTTCTATTTCAGTAAAAAAGAATTCAGAAGTATCTAGGCTAAAATAATCTTTATTGTTTTGTAATTTTTTAAGAGTATTAGGCAACATAAACAGATAGATAACATTATCATCGTCTAAATATCCATCGTCCGTAGTATTATATGCATCTAAGTAAGAAAACATGCCATATCTTGAAAGAAAGTGTTCATAGTTATCCGGAGTTGCTAGTACAAATGAATGTGACTGTAGTGGGGCAATTAACCTTGTTAATTCAATATCTTCTGGATTTGCTCCCATTTTAGGTGCAACCGTAAACTCAGATTCTAATAATTCATTTAAATCATGTGTATTTCCTAGTGAATCCGTTCCTTCAGTTTTAAATTCAAACGATAAATCAGCTCTACCATTTAAGTTACCCATAGAACCACCTATTTTTAAATATTCGATTTCGATCGATGCACCCGTTGGAGGAATGTCACCAAATGAACCATTGCCGAAATAAAGATCTAATCCACCTGTAATTCCTGTTTTTACTAAATAACCTTCAGTTCCTTTTTTCATATCATATAAGGAATCGTATTTAGTCCATAAATTAGAATTAACTTTAACTCTAATCTGTCCGTGGTCTATCATGTTCTTAGTTATTACATTAAAGGATTGAAAAGATTCTCCAGTTGATGTTAGTGTTTGAGATTCATATTCTCCTTGAACTACAGGAATATAAATATAATTTGAGTTTGATTTTTCTAATCTAAATTGATCATTACTTGTTCTCAGGGTGTATTTAAGACCGTTGTCTTTGCACTCTATAATAGCATTGGATGGAATGTTTAAAGCATCTCCAGCAATATCATCTAATCCCTGTACACCTAATCTAAGCTTTAATTCACCCGAAGCGGCAGCTCCTCTAAATGAATCATGTCCCGCTAGCCTTGAGAGTCCATATATTGATTCAGGGTTTTGAGCTGTAAGAATATTTTGCTCTACCGTGGAATCTTCAATGTAAAAGAATATTAATCTTCCTATTTCTGAAATAACATCTAGGATTTGTGAAAACGGAGAGGCGGTTGTAAATGCACCTTCTACCTCGCCATATATCCTAGTAATATAGGATCTAATGTCGTCAATCATTTCTCCAGCTTTTATTCTGGAAGTTGATAAAAATTTATTATCTGCCATTTTTATTTTTAGTTTTATTATACGTAAACTCCAAGTTGATATCTATTATCAATTCTTATATCTACAAACACTGCATGTCTGTCAACTTCTTTTGTGAAATCAACATCAACAGTTACGTTAAATTTTCTAGCTAAAGGAACATATTTATAAATCTGTTCTGCAACTACCTTTTTTAATAAATAGTCATTATAACTTAATGAATATACATAGTCTTCTAAATTAGCTCCGAATTCAGGATCTCCTAAGACATCTCCTCTTCTTGTAAAAAGAACAGTTTCTATCTGTGTCATTAACCTAGCCAATTCAGAACTAATTTCTAATTTAGCTGGGTCAAATCCCGGATCTCCTTTTGCTTTTATATAAAACTCCATTTAACTATATATTCTATTAAGAATGCATCATCCAATCGGTGCCTTCATCTGTTTTTATTTCTTCAATAACCGCTTCAAGTTCTCCTTCACCTAAACCCTGAATTGCATCAGCGTTAACTTCAATATTTCCAGGTAAAGCAAATCCAAATATACTTAACTTTTGTCCTAATGAAATTTTAATCTTTGCAGCACAATATCTAAAGAATGCTTCATCTTCAAATAATGCACACTCTGGAATTGTTTCATATACTTCTAATATGATATCTCTATTGGGGGTTTCTCCAGTAAATTTAATCTCATGCGTTAATTGATTGTAATGATATCCAATGGGGTTTTCTAGAATTTGTCTAGCCATATCAAAGAAACTTTCATTAACTACATAATATTGTAGGTTTTCTGCTGCATCTACTACACCATCTCCACCGAACATTCCAGTATACATCATTCTTTCAATAGCAAAATCACCTTGTGAAAATCTAATATCTGTTCCACCTGCATACTTTGAACCAGTTTCGAAACATCCATATACTGAATAAACTTCCCCACCACCTGTAACTGAATCCATCGTAGGCAACGTAAATGATCTCTTATTTTTAAAGTATGTTGATGTAAATAACTCCTTGGGTAAAACCATAAAGTTTTCTTTCATTGAATACTCGTAATTTTTATAGAACCATTTCTTTGCTCTCTTAACGATATTCTCTACTTCTGATTTTGGAAGATTCATAGGAATCATACAAGATCCTGTTACTTCTGACGCTAATTCATTTACAAAATTATTAAAACACTCGTTATCCCACGAAGGCGGTGTTGTTAAGTCAGACTGATTACCTATTATATTATCACTCATTTTATTTTAATTATTTTTAAACTTCTTTATAAAGTATTTTTTCAGTGTTGTCAAACTTTGCAGTTCTTTTATCATATCTACCATCTCTAAATATACCGCCTTGCATTGTCCCTTTCATTATCCCATTCCCGTATATGTAACAGTCCTTTAATATGCATGACTGATGAACATAAGAACTTTCTAATTTAGATGAATTAACTTGGGTAGATTGATAGAAATTACAAGTATGAATATCAGAACCATTTACGTCGCATCCAAAAAAATCGCAATTTGTAAATTCTCCCCTTAAAGAACATCTCACAAATTCATATCCTTCTAGCTCTACACAATACGATAAGTTACCGTGATCGACTTGAATTGTCCCGGCATCTGCATCATAGTTAATATGTCCTTTTGTTAATTCACCATGTGTAAATAACCTAAGAACTCTTTCTCTAATATTAGGCCAGTGTAAATCTATTATCTTTTCATTGTCATTTAAATCAACTGTTAATTTAACGTCTTGATTCCAACCTGCATTGATAGTTTTCCAATCTTTTCTAGCCTTTATAATTCTTTCATTCTTTGCAAGAATTTTTCTAAGTTCTATAGCATTAAGATTATCAAATTGAACTCCACTCGTGCTGTTCCATAATTGTGTTATAAATAAATCTAGCATTTGTAGAATCTTAGAAGTTTTCTTTTCCCAGTCTTCTCCACCCAAATATCTGAATTCTAAATAATTCTTATGTCTTTTTTCAAAGTTAATTCCATAATATTTAGAATCAGGATATATGAAATTACTAGGTGTAATATTTGATCCATCAAAGAAATAAGTATCTGACTTAGGTAGAATAAATTTAATTGATTTTGCGTATGCGGAATCTTTTCTTTCTGGGAAAAACTTAAAGACCTGACTTTCTTTAAAATCTAAAATAAATTTAAGAACATTCATCTTAGATATTCTATGCTTATTCTCTATTTTATTAGTATCGAAAGAAAGGTTTAAGTGAATAGAACTTCTATCATTAGTATACCCATTCTCTTCTATCCATTTACATACTTTAATAATCATCATTCTTGCGGCATAATAAGGCTGTGCACCGGTTACAAGTTCCATTAGTTTTTCACCTCCTGACATGTCAGGTTCAATTTTAAACTCATCTCTTGTAACTTCAAAATCACTATGTGCCTTTGCTTCTACTCTAATCTTTTTACCTAAAAGCCCCGCTAATTCCTTAGCAGTCGTATCGATATCCTTATTAGAATAAAATTCAAATTCAACACCTACTAGTGCGTTCTTTAATATGTCTGAATTATTAATATTATTCATTTACGTAATTATATAACTTAAGTTGGTTTATATATCTCTGTTAGATACACTATAACGTGAAAAAGCCCGAGTGATCGGGCTCTTTCAACTAAATTATAGATTTGATTATAGTTTAAGGAATACTTTTCTTGTATCTTCTTCAACCCTGATCACCTGGACAGTAACATCTGCACCTTTTGATATGTCTTTAATATCTATGTTTTCAGGGAATTCAGATACATGTAAGAGTCCTACAACACCTTCTTCTATTTCTACAAACAAACCGTAGTCTTTAGTAGATTTTACCTTTCCTATTACTTCTGTTTTCTTAGTATATCTTGAAGAAATACCTTCCCATGGATCTACTTTCTTTTCAGCAGGAGAACCTTGCACAAGTGTAATTTTTCTTTCATTAATAACTTCTTTAACATAGAATTTAATCTCTGTTCCTGGCTCTAAAGATCTATCTCTATGTGCCTTTGAAGTTTCAGTGTCTAAGTCGTTAACGTGAATCATACCCGTTAAGCATCCTTCGAATTCAACAAATACACCGTATTTTGCAGAACCTGTAACGTGACCTGTTCTTTCAACTGTAACATCTTCTTGTATTGTTTTAAGTGTATTAGGAATAAGAGCTCTTAAATATGCTCTATGCGAAACTACTACAGTTCCTTTTTCTTCTGAATAACTTACAGGTACTACATACATTTCTGTGTCGATGATTGATTCAAAGTCGTGTAATTTATTTACACCAGCTAACGAACCTGGCATAAAGCAATCAATTCCTTGAACTTGAACAATATATCCTCCACCTGGAATCATTTTAGAAACGATACCGCTATACGCTGTATTTCCATCGTCAATAGATGCTACGATTTCTTTAATAACCTTAGTCTTAAGACCTTCAGTTACAGAACCTATCATATACTTCTTGACATTCATTGAAGTATCGGCGATCAATTGAACGTCAACTTCAGCTCCTTGTTTTAAAAGTTCTCTTACTTCAGCAGTTTCTCTTGATAAATCTACATATATTAATTCCCTATATCCTACGTCAATTGATGCCCATTCAGAATCAACTGCATACACCTTTCCGGTATAGCCTGCTCCTAATTGTAAAGAATATAAGGTATTTGAGGTTAATGAATGACCTTCCATTAGGTCAAATAGTTCTTGGGCGTATGATTCTCTGCTGTATACCTTTACACCTTTAGGTGTTTTGATATGTGGATTGGGTTTCCTAAGCTTAGTTACGCATGTTGCCTCGTATTGATCCCACATGAATTCTCCGTTTTCATCTATATAATTTGTATCTGGTCCGGGAGTTGCCTTTTCTGTGGTTGTGGCGTTTAATGAAGTTTCTACTTTAACTTCTGTTTCTTGATTAGCTTCTTTAAGCTGTGTAGTTGTTGAGAGTCTTGGTCTCTTTTGTTTAGTTGTCTTTGTTGACATTTACTTTGTTTTTAAAAGGGTTAATGTATGTTTTACTAGTTATATATCAAATTACGGTGGCGTCAAATCCTATCATTGGAATATACGGAACAGTTCCTGCAGGAATACCTCCGAGATAAATAAATTTCATTTCACTAAGATGTGTAAAGTAAGAAAATGCTAATGCGCTTGCAACTGCAGCGGCAGCACCGGCCCTATCCAATCCATAATCTTTACCAGAATTAAGAGCTCTTCTTATGTTATCTGCTAATTTCTTTTGATTACCATAACTAACGCCTATGTATTTTCCTCCAAGAGGCGGAACTGACATACAAGGTGGAGTAGGTGGATTAACATCAAAGGGCTGTATAGTCGTGTCTTTCCAATACTTTAAAGTTGCCTTTGCAAGTTCTTTATATGGATCATCTTTGCTACCTCCTTCAGCTAACATGGCAGCTTCTTCTCCTAGGGCTATTATTACGGTGTTTCTAATTTGCTTAGCAACCGTTCCAGTTTTAGACATATCTATGTTTACTATGGAACTCGTATCTTCATCTGATTCCGTTAATGGACAACCAAACCACTTTTTTCTTAATTCAGTTTTAACAAAAGCTTGATCGAGTTTACTTTTTCTTTGCCCATAGTCTCTGTTTCCGTTCCATGTAAATTCTGAAATAACATGCGTTGTTAATACAGGGGGCATTTGTTGATTTTCATCATAAGGTTCCTGTATTTTTAAATTAGTTAATTTGAATGGATATCTTACTTTTAATTTTTCAGCAGGTTCCATTTCTTCATATCCTACAGGTAATGTAGTATCAAATGGCCATGGATATTTAACGGCCTCTATAGGATCTTTTTTTAATGCCGCTTCCTCTGTATATACGACCTTATCATCTCCTTCTCCTATTTGCGTAGGATGAACTCTCTTTATTTCATCAATTACATATTTCGAAACCAGTAAATAAAACTCGCCATCATAATTTCTAGTATTATTGGATACGTTAACGCCTGAAGAAGATTGAAATGATCGCCAATTCCAGTCTAATCCCTTTAATGTAGCTATGGCAGCCTTTCTATTATCTTTCATGTCATTAATCTCATATTGAGAATATCCTCCATTACCTCCTGCCGTACTGTTTGTTCTAATTTCATTAGTTCCCATCCAAGTGGCCCAGTGCCAAAAATCCCATCTTTTCTCTCCGTCAGAAATATCTTCAAATTGCATTAATAATCTCGTTGCAAATATTCTAGCTAATTCATCGCCTGTTTCTTTACCATCTAAGCGATGAAACTCGAAGAATTTAAATCTATATAGATTTTCTGCATTGTCATCCTTATACTCTTCTAAATACTTGTCCAGTTCTTCAGTGGGCTGATACTGTATACCTCCTCCAATTTCTCCTTCTAATTTATTGTATGCGGGGTCTAAATCCTTTCCAGCGATACTTAACCTGGAACCTGAACCAGCTTCACTTGATAGCCATGCCGCTATTCCTTCTTTTTCCTCATCAGTTTCAGGAGATACCATCACGGGCTCTCCTTTTTCAAAAAGGTCAGTAAACCATTGTTCGTAACTTGAAACAAACGCCGATTCACCCGGTGAAGATAAATGCTTCGCAGCACCTGGAACACATGTAGAATTATTTTTGACAGCTGCTAAATATTCATTAGCTAGTTTATTACCAAAATCTCCTGCCGTGTCTGGAGTTTGTTCGAGAAGAATCTTTGTTACGTTTGTTATAAAATCTGGCCAAAGTGCAGTCATTCTTATTTGTTTTCTTGTTGATAATCAGGATGCTTACTTTTTAAAGATGCCACACCAGATGGAGTAGGAGGCAAAGAAACTGCGGTTCCAGAAGGACCAACGCCAGTTGGATGTATGTGGTTTTCAAAGAGAGTCAAATACTCATCTAACCATGCTTCTAGTGATTTACCCCTTACGGCCGGTTCTGAAGTATCTTCTCCACCTTCACCCGTATTACTTAAATATACATTACCAGAATCTAAGAAAACTCTAGCTTCTGTTGAAATTTTAATGTCACCTGCTTCATCAATTTGAATTATAGGTCTTTCTTTTGCACCAAGTCCTCTAGTAATTACAAGACCGTCTTCTTCTGAGTGATAAATTCTTACGTTTCTATCTGCATCGTATACTAAACTGATTACGTTTTCAGCGTTACCGGCACCGTCTAATATGTCTTCTTTAAGATCAAGATTCTGATCTATATGAAACCAATATTCAGGATGATATAAATTTCCATTGTCAAATCTCGCAGAAACTATATCTCCTACTCTTGGAACGTGATGTGAACCTACTGCGTCTCTATTCATAGGAGTTGCCCATGGAATTGCGTCATCGGGTAAATTGTCATATTTACCTAGAACCTTAACCTTACATCTCCCTAGTTTAAGAGGATCGACATTGTCGATAACTTCTCCCAGCCAGTGAGTATCTCTAAGGTTATCGGTATTTAATTCTTTTTCAGTTGACATGCGTTAATCGTTTACGTTACCAAGAGATTCTGCAGCTGCTTGTGTTAAAGCGTCTCCGACTGTTGCAGAAGTATCTACATTAAATACATTTTCAGCTATATTTGCTCCTATATTATCTACTCCATCTGAAACTCCCTTTAGAGCATCTTGATATATGTTCTCGAAATTAGGAGTTCTATTTCTAATACCGTCTCTTGCACTTTGAACTAATTCATCTTTCTTATCTCTGGCTAATCTATTTAGGTCTTCTAAACCTCTTTCTCCTATTTGTTTAAGTTTTGCTAGGGCTTTATCTTTTAAAAGACCTAATATTCCGTCAGCTTCATAATTTTCTGAATCAGGTGCTGGGGATAATCCATCGGGTATAGTATCTGAAACAATTCCATTCAATACTCTTGCATCCATGTTATCTACAACCTCATATTGTATTTCAATAGTTTGCCTAGCCTGTTCACCTGGATTTTTAGTAAGATCTCCAAATATTTCAGAACCTGTATTTAAAGCAAATTCACATTCACCAAATCTAAACATAAAGAAAGGTCTGTTGTTAGATCCCGATATGCCCTTGTTTGAATTATCAACGCCTAAGCTTGGTTTCATATTTCCAGGAAAACCCTTAATAGCAGCTAAGTCTATTTTTTTTGGAACACCTGCTAATGTAATTTTGGACATATTTTGAATCTTTCTAACCTCAGTGACATACACTATCATTGAAAACTTTCTTAAGTTTTCAGGTAAAATCCAATTCCATTTAACTTCGTCAAACACTGCTTTTCTATAAAGGTGCATAAGACCAGAAACTCTAAGGTTGATAGATTCTAAACAACTTAGTGTTAACTTAGCATCATCGCCTCCATAATATGGAGTAGTAGGATTAAAATGTGTAATTGCTCTATCAACGCCCTGTAATCCTTGGAAAAACCACGGTGTGTTTCTATTAATATCTAATAATGCTGTTTTAAATTTAACTAAAGCTTCTAATCTTTCTTCATAGAATTTAATTGATCCTGGAGTACCACTTGAACTAAGTGCAGATAATCTATTAGCGTCTTTACTATTCTTTTTAACTGCCTCCGGCGGTTTTTTAGTAGCTCCTAATTGATTAACGTAAAATTCTTCGGCCGCTCCAGATAATAGAGGCGAATTAGTATGATCGCTTACATTAAATAATATAACGAACGATAAAAAGGTCGGATCCTGGTATGGCGACTGTGCTAATTTACCTTTTTGAAAATCTAATTTATTTTTAAAATCTGACATATAGTATATATTATTATTCGATAAGGTTTAATTATCCTTTAACGTTATTTAACCTACTCGGCCATTCTCTTCTTAACAGGGTAAGTTTTTGAATAATTCCAGTAGATTCTTTGTATATGTATTTAATTCCACCTATTACATAATAACCTGTTAGAAATTCATCTTTAACCTGATCTGCATTTAAATCATTTACATTTTCAACTTCTTCTTCATTTTCTGTGTCAAACCCCTTTTCATCTTTACTTTCACCTATGCCTTGCTGTGCAGTCATTTGTGTAAATCCACTTTTTAATATTTGAATAGGTAATTTTTGCCACAAATGAATTCCAGGATTAAATGTCTTTAATGTTATTTCCAGTTGCATCTTATTCATTTCATCTAAGTTCTGTTGATTGCTTAATGCGGCAAACGAATAGTTAAGATGTACATTTGGCATATCATCTGATTGAATAGGAAGCCTTCCCATGTATTTTGATTTTACCTCTTTAGTATATCTGTCTTCATCTCTTCTTCCCTTAAGTGGCTCTTCAATGTCATTCATGCTATCACTAGCGAGTGGTTCTATTTCATGAGCAACAACGCCAACAGAGTCGTTCTCAAAATACATCATTTTTCTCTTATAGCCATTCTTTTTAGAAAGTCCACCTGAATTGTTAACTAGATTATAACTCTGTATAAACGAATTAGTAGAATTCATAGAAGAGGCGTTAGTTAGCATATTAGGTATTTCTATTGCGTTAGAAGTCTGTTCTTCTCCATCTTCATCGAAATCCGTTTCAAAGTTAACCAATGTTTCATCCATTCCATCTTCCGAATTTAAAAGAGCATTGACGTCTACAAAACATATGTTATAATAAGGATCAATACAATATGTCTGAAAACTATCTTCACTAACATACGAATGCTCCACTAAATTATTTAAAAATTCTATATTAGGTTGACATGCATTAAGTGCTTTCATCGCGTCATCTGATGAATCAATGTTAGTTGCTAATCCTAGTTTTAAATTATTAGCAAATTCTTCTATTTGTTCCCTAGACGTTCCTTCATATGAAGCACATCCTTCTGAATATAGTGTAGGCACTTTCATCGTACCCTGTATAGAAAATTTAGTGCCGCTTGTAGCTTTTTTCAAATCGCCAGAAGGAGGACCTCCTATTTCATCTATGTCAAAATCTATTCTAATATCCTTAAACGTGTCCTGTTGCCTTGCTGCAATTCTAACTGAAACGACGTCACCGTCTCTTGGTATTTGATCCGCGTCAAAGGTTCCTCTAGTATCTATTATTGTTAGGGATAATTTAGGAATTTTAGTGCTACAATCAATTTCAAATCTTTTAACATCCTGTCCTGTGAATGAAGCACCGTTAATAACTACCATTGGAATAGGACCTCCTATTTCATGGCTCATTTTCACTGAACCTTCTTCTTCACCATGTGAATCAAACTTTATCGTGTCTAATTCCAATGAGTGTTCTATTACATTTAAGATATGATTACTTATTGGCATTATTCTTAGATTTTAACTTGTCCGTTACTGACGTCTATATTTGTTTCTCCAGATCTTAAAATATTTGGAGGTAATATCTCTTTATTATATTTTTTAGATAGATACTTAATTCTATTAGCATCCTTAACTGGCAGTCTTTTTGTATTAATAAACTGTTCCCTAATAGGATTTTTATAAGTAGCATTAAGCATTAATTTCCATTTCTTCTTTCCAGAATCTTGATTAGGAATTAGTAATACATCGCCTTCTTTAATAGAAAATGGATTTGAAATTCCATTAAATTTTAAAATATCGTCAATGCGATCATGTGTTCCATATTCTGACAAAGATACTAGATCTATTCTACCCGTTTCATCATCTTCCACGACATGTATTGACTGTATTGCACTTTCCTTCATATCTAGAAAAATAAACGAGGGAGTAGCCATTGTCAGTTTATCCTCAGATAATTTCTTCTTATCTATGCTATATAGTTTTATCATTATCCGTTAGCTATTTTTCTAAATTCACTATTAAGAGCCTTTCTCTTATCTTTACCACCGTATGCGGTTTCAATATATGTCTTATTAATATCAACACCTTCTTCAGGTTGTAAATAAAATCTACCTCTACCCATGTTAAACATAGATTCAATATCTAGTTTATCTCTAGCCCTACCGGGCTTAAGAGTTATTTCTACTGTCATCCTTTCAGGAAAATCTTGTACACCCATACCTCCTTCAAAGGTAACGTTAGTTTCTCTACATGTTAAATTACCTACCATCATTATAGGATTTAAAGGATTACCAACAGTAAGGTGCCATGCACCAGTAGGATCACCAGTTAATAATGATGCCGCGGCTTGTCCACCGCCTGGAGAATTAAACATTTTCATTAAAGTACCTCCTAGTATGTTATTTAAGAATTTAGAATCACCCTTACCGGACATTGCGTTTCCTATATCTTTAGCAACTCCCTGGAACATGTCACCTAACCCAGATGCAACACTTTTAATAAATCCACTATAGTTACCTGATTTAATTAAAGAAAGATCGCCTAATGGCTTACCAGCTGATCCGTTTCCTACATATCTAACAGATCCTCCCCAGAAAGGAGCTTGACTCGATGTCAGTACCATTATATTTGCTAATTGATCTAGCATTAAAACCTTAGGATTTGCTCCACCAAAGGATCTTAATTCATATTCAAATTTAAGTTTAAATTCTTGATTAAACGTTAAACCCTGATCTCTAAAAGATACATCTTTAATTACGTTCACCGGGCCGAAGATATGATTAGGGTATGTAGTGGCCTGTGCATCATATCCGCTTCCGTTGTTTTTTCTTCTCTGTGCCGTTACGCCATCCACACCTGCCGCTGCATTAGCCGCTGCAGTACCTATTACACTAGAATCTAAGAATTGTCCAAATGCACCTCTCCTATTTGCATTATTAGATTGTACCGTTTGTACCGACGCTGATTCATCTTTCCAATTATATCCATGTGACCAATTAATAATATCTGACATACTATTACCTGTAACTTCGCTCATCCATGTAACTGCTCTTGCGATGTCAGGTTGATCTGTTTCACGTACCTTACCATCCTTATCAATGTCCATTGGTGTAATAATATCATCCTGTACCGGATATGGAAATCTTCTCAAAGTTAGTAGATAATTATTAGGTATTTTACCATTATATCTACACATTGCAAAGTCAGCATAATTATACATATATCCATATCCACTTGAACCTGCTGCATTATTTTTAGTAATTTCTACTATTTTAGAAACAGTAGGATTATCTAATGTTCGCTCGTCTATTTTATTATATTCAATAGAGTCTGCTCCTTTAGATTTGGCAGCTCCACCCGGCGTAAAGAAACTACCTCTATAATTTACAAGAGTATACTTATTAAAAGTAGAATACGCATGTACACCGTCTGTTATTTTTTCTTTAGTATCTTTCCCATCTTTCCCTCTTTTATAGTAAACTACCGAGTCCGTTTCTTGAGTGTAGTATTGTGATTTTCCACCAGGTGCAACGTTGCTTAAAGGCGCACCCACTAAAAGTGCCCTGCTCCTTGCTTTGGGGTTGTCATATGTTCCAAGTAGCGTGTTTTGAGGATCTAAATTCGCAGAACGAGCACCCTTGCCGTCAGGACTTGATAGGTTAAAGAAGTTATCTACCTTATCTCCAAGACTTGAAACTGATGATTTTAAACTGGAAGCGGTTCCCGCTGATACTAATCCAAATAATGGCATATTGTAATATTATGTTTTTACTAGGTTTTATATATTCACAATTCTATGTCATCCAGATCGTCTGACTGTGGTCTATATAAAAGCTTATCATAATATTTATCCGTCTTTGGTTCTCTATCTCCTAAAAACTTCTTGAGATGGGCAGCATATACTCCCCTTGATTGATAATAATATTTGCCAGAAGAATATACACTTCTACTTGAAAGTTCAAATATGTCTTTAAAATTCTTTTCGATTAAGAAATCTTGTATATTGTTAAATAGATCTATTACCTCTGATTTGGTTTTAACACACATCACGGAATCAACTGAGATCATATAAGATTCCCATTTAGAATCTATTTGATTTTGAAAATCTTTCATAGACTTATAGTTCTTTCTAGAAAGACCGAATGTCGTAGTTCTATTATTGAAGTCTTTGGAAAACTTCATACCAAAAAGATATCGTTTTAAGAAATCTATGTTGTCATGAAACTTAGTAATTCTTATTTGATACCTTGGCATATCCTCATCGAATTTAACGTCATGTATTATTGCATAAACTGGAAATACAATGTGAGAATGTCTAGTGTTGGATATAAGGGCATGAATTCTTTCACCCTTTGAAAATAACTTATGCCTTATCATTATAGATCGATTATCTTGACGCTTTCGAATCTTTTAAGAACGCCTTTAGGATAATCATCTCTATTAATAACTGTTAGGTTTAGTGATGCAGTAGGTTCTATTGTTTCTTGTAGAAATACTTTAAAGTTGTCGATGGTTTCTGCATCTAGGTTTTTAAATAAGTAAATGATTTTTTCTAAGTCTGTGTTCTTATTTAGAACATTAATGAAAGAATCTCTTATTGCAAGACCAATTACAGAGCGATGTGGTTCGGTGTCATAGGGATCTGATTTAACTAGCTTGTTTCTAATGCTATAAAAATCTATAACTGTTTCTCCTGGGTTGTTTCTACAGAATTTATTAAATTCTTTTCTACTATTACACCATACACATTCTATTGTAATCTCGGTCGTTGTTGTCATCTTATCAATTTCTCCAACTCTTTAATTTTAGTTTGTAAAGTTTGGATTTTATGTTTTGTTTCGATGGTAGAAGGACTGTAATTAGTTCCCCATTCGGTGACCACCTTTATTTGATTAGATTGCTTTGAATTACCAAAGTCTAATCCGACATCGATACAGATATCTCTGATAAAATTTAATCTATCATCGATACCTTTATCAAAATCATAGACGATAACTGACTCGTATTTTTCACCGGCCGCGTTGATGTTATCATCTGTTACAGTTTTAATTACACCGTTATCTGCTATCTTAAGAGTTATCTCTTGCATTTAATCTTTCTTCTAGAGATTTTTGAACCTTTTTGTATATTTTCCTAGCTGCTTTTCTATCAGCTCTATAAGTTTCCTTATCTTTTATCGTAGTCATCGCAAAGGCTTCTTCTAATAAATCAATCTCTTCTTTATTATAACCTATTTTAGTCCAAGTTTCTTTTAATGAATTAAGCTTTGAGCCTAATTGTTCTTCAATTTGATCATTGACTCTTCTCTGATGAGCCTCTTGAAATTGCTTTCCTTCATCCTGTTTCATAGCATACCATGCTATTCCTTTTTCAGAGAATCTTCCCCATTCGTTTTTAGCCTTTAATAATCCGGCTCTTTTATAAGTGTCTCTTCTGTATTTTCTTGCTTGACTCATAGTTTATAATAATTAGTTACAAATTCAGTTATTTGTTCGTTTAAAAATTCTTGTAGGTTATTTATCTCTATTTGAGAAACAGCCGATTTGGAGATCTCTTCTAGTATTTGCTCCCTTTCTTCTTCAGAGTTTTCAACTAACATGTTAAATATTTCTTTCTTAGGAAGATTAATTCCTACACTTAATTGAAATGATTCAACATTCTTAGCAGATAAGGTTTTAATTAATTGACCAAGGGGAGACGTAGTTTCTTTAACTTCTACCTTTTTTTCAATTTCTTTGACAGGAGCTTTCTTTGCCTTAGGTGTAGTATATTTAATAAGTTCAGCTCCAGGAAAGGGTAATCCTTCGGCGGTTACTAGTTCTAAAAACTCAGGTAATACGCTGTTGAATATTTTAGATCCATCCTTAAAGTGAGTAAATTCAGAATCTTTAGATTCTACCTCAACTACCTTACCGAAATTATCTCCCTTTTTCCACTGATATTTTACAATATCTTTTTCTTCAGTTGTTTGCATGATTTAACCTATTTTATTATTATACACTTAAACTTAGAAAAGTTTAAGCTGAGGTATAATATAGAAGGTATTATGTTCTCCTTCTCTGTAGTATTTCATAAAGTCCTCTATAAAGGCATGAGATGCCGAGGGTCCTACAGTTGCGTCAGCCTTTTTAATATATCTTCTATATAATTCGTGGCTTCCATTCTCTTTTAAAAAGACTTCTAAGTGTTTTAATTCCGGTAAGAATATTTTATTAATGCTCATTCCATACGATTACTTGTTCAACAATAATTCCTGCCTTTTCTAATAAAGTTATACCTGACATGTCTCTATAGCTTTCACAATAAAATACTTTCTTTACGCCTGATTGAATAATCAACTTAGCACATTCGAAACAAGGAGAAGTTGTAGTATATAAGACTGCTTCTTTAGAAGTAAGTGTAGATTTTGCGATTTTCATCAATGCGTTAGATTCCGCATGTAATACCTCTTGTTTTGTACTAGAAGTTTCTTTAGTACAGCAGCCAGAATCACAATCAAAACCATGTTCTTCTATTAAATCCATTGCAATATCTGGATTTTCATAATACACTGTTTCTGTTTTAACCTCTTCACATTGATTATTAAATCCATGAGGGGTTCCATTATACCCTACTGAAATTATTTGTTCATCTTTAACGATTATACACCCAACCTTTCTCCTCTCAGCGTAACTAAGTTTAGAAACCTGGTAAGCTATTTGCATGTATATTACGTCTACTGATATTCTTGGCATAAATCTTTAAAAATAAAAAAGGTCCATGTATTATACATAGACCTTCTTAAAAGTTTATATTGTTAATTTAATATTAAGCTTCAGGAGTTTCCTCACCAACAGCTGAATCAGATTCTTTCATCTCATTCACTTTCTTAGAATATGCTTCAATCATCTCGTTGCAAGCAGCTTCATAAGCTTCAACTGAATAATCTTCTTTCATTTCTTTAAGAGATTGAGCAGCTAATGCTCCAACTAATGCAGCATTTTCTTTCATGTATGTTTCAACAGTATGCTCATCGTGTGCATCATCTTCCCATGCTTTAGCTTCATTTTTACATGATTCGTAAACTTCCTTTAACATATCAGAAACTAACATTGTTTCTTCCTCTTCTTCAGCGACCTCCTCAGTTTCTTCTTCAGCTACCTCTTCAGTTTCTTCACCTTCAGAAATTTCTTCATTTCCAGCACCATCGACAGTGTCTTCTAATTCAGCTTCTAATTCTTTTGATTTATCTTCAGGAGTTTCACAATCATTATCAACTACTTCAGTTTCATCTTTTAAATCTTCAGCAGGTAAACCAGCTTCTTCACCAGATTCAGCTACTACTTCTACTTCTTCAATTTTTGCTGATTCAAAGTAATCTTCATAATCATCAATAGAATCAGGACCCCATACATCAGCTAGAACCTTTTCAATATCTGTTCTTTTACCAGTTAATTTAACTTCTGGGTAACCATGGTCGCCTTCTTCTTTTTCAACTTCCATTTTAACCTTGTTCTTCTTTAAAGATTGAACTAAAGGTTTGAATTTAGTTGGATGAATATCATCATCGTTTCCAAATTCTATACCCGAAAGAGAAGCTTCAGTAACTATAGATTCTTTAATACCTAAAAAATCAGCAGCTGCTGCTTTTAATTCGTCATAAGTATATTTACCAGTTAATGCGTCATCAAGAATTGTTCCTCCTTTTTTACCAGTAGCGTATAGTGATACGTGATCAAATCCTAACCAAGGTCCAATGAATTCATTTTTAGGATTCATTCCTAATTCTACAGAAAGTGTATATGATAAAGATCTTCTTCCTAGGAATTGGTCATTGTAACCTAATTTTCCTGCTTTAATGTAACCTGATGCGTTTACCGCTTCTTCTATAGCATCACCGTTTCCTTGAACTTCTTCTGCTTTTTCCTCAGATTGTTCAACTGGCTCAGCTGTTGCAACTACATCTTGTTGCACCTCCTCAGTTCTATCCATCTCAGATAAAAACTGTTCAAATGATTTTAATTTTGCCATAATTTTTGTTTTATTTGTTTTATTTGTGTTAATTACTATCTATATATCCCTTTTTTATAGAGTTTTAACCTTATTTTCTTTCATCCAAGACTCGAGTTCTTTAACTGCTCTATCGAATACTCTATTTCTATTAATTTCTAATTCAAATGAATTGAAATAATCTTTCATCATATAATACGCAGGTTCAACGCTTTCATCATTTGATACTAAGTCTTCTACGTGTTTTGAAACTTCATATGCATAGTATGCTGCTTTTTCTGCCATAGGATTTGTCATTGCCTGATAGAATTGTCCACCGTAGAATTTACCTACTATGTCTCCAAACTTTTCTTTCATTTCTATCCATGAAATTCCTTCTAATCCAATCCATAATTTGGCTTGAACAGATTTCGTATCTTTTCTAATAAAGCCTGCTCTCGCCATCTCTTTAGATATATCTTTAATCTTTTTAGGAATCGGTAATTTACCAAACTCTTTTTCCCATGTAGAAATTTCTTTATCGTTTATAAAGGATTCGAATAATTTAATATGTTTCATCAGGTTTAATTCTTTTTAATCAGGACCCTTAATGGAGTTTTACCCTGTATAATTCTGTGATATACTCCGGCCTGTACTTCTATATATCCCTTTAATTCTATAGGAAGCTTATTATCATATTGAAACTTCCAATCGTTTTCGTTTAGGGCTTCTATGATTCTATCTTCTTCGTCGAAGTGCCATTTAAAAAGATGTTCAGGTTGATTTGGTAGAAACTCTCTAATGATTTCATTTTCTGAAACAATTGTCTCTGTAAATGGTAAGGTTTTATCATCAACCATGGATATCATTTCATCCATTGTCATGTTTTTACATCCACAGCTTTTGCATTTACAATCTTTATCTACCATGGTTGGTCGCTTTTTATACCAAGTTGTTTTCCAAAAAGAGTAGGTCCGTAACATGCCCAGAACCCTGCCTTAGTCGGATCCATCTTAGCCATTTTATCACAACCATGTCTTGCCCAAAAGTTAGATGCTCTTCCCGGGTCGTCGTTCTTAATAGTAGATGAAGGATCTCCCCATTCTAATTTCTTAGCAATGATGTTTCCTTCTTTATCAGTTCTTCCACTATTTCTGTAAACTATGAATTTCTTATTTCCACCTCTCGTTGGTGAATCTAATTTTACATTCTTTTGATTTCCTCCTCTAGGTTTATAGACTGCTTTAGTTCCTACTTCTAGGTTTTTAGCCATCCATCCTGAAGGACCCTTTAAGATGATATTGTTTTTATCCCAATATTGTTTTACTTCTTCAAACAATTCGGTATATGCATCACTTCCTAAACGAAAGAATGAATTAGTAAGATCTAATCCTTCTTCGATGTGGGCTTTTAATTCCGATGAAACTTCGTTCCAATCTTCAAATGTCTTTATAAACTTCATAACTTATATATCTATGATAGAACAAGTTCCTTTAAAAACTCTTGCTTGTATCGCTGAAGGGCAAGTTCTTTCGCCTTTGCTTCGAGTTCGATATCTAGATCCATGCCATACGTTTCAATGTGATCATATACATAATCGGCATGTGCACGTTTATTGCCTTGTGTAGCATCTTCGTGTATTTGTTTACATGAAGAATAGTGACATAGTTGACGAATTCCTTTAGGCCATGATTTAGCTGCAAGTTCTAGAGCTTCTTTTTCTGGCATTGGATCTTCGTAACACCAGTGGTGATGATAGTCAAATGTGATTGGAGTTTTACCTGTTAGTAGATATATGTCATATAAATCCTGTACAGAATACTGTGCTGTTTTGTCATCGTTTTCGATAACTAGACGATTCGCTGCACCTGGGGTAAGTCGCTTGAAATTTTCAGCAAACCTTTTCTTAGTAGCTTCTTTATCGTCGTAGGTTCCGCCGATGTGAATATTGATAGCAGCATAAGGAGTTTGTGGTAAATCTAGCATATCCATTATTTCGCCATGTTGACGTAAATCTTTAAGAGCTTTGATAACTACCTTTTCATTTGGAGAAGCAAGAACATTGAATGGACCTGGATGAAATGTCAATCGTTGACCATATTGTTTAGCAAGTTTACCTGCACCTTTCATTAGATTACACACTTTGTCATAATCAGGAAGTTCAGATAATTCGTATTCCGACATCCATGGAAATAGGTTACTTGACATACGATACATTGTTATGTCGTTCTTGTAATTCCATTTGATAATTTCTATCATGTCCTTGATATTTAATACCGCAAGTTCTGATGCGTATTTAATACCTTTTTCCATGAAGGTTCTTTTAATCATTTTTCTACCAACATATATGTTAGATTCTTTTTTAAGAGTCATGTTAATACAACAATATCCGTAGTCTGCTGCCATATATTTTATATTAAGAATTTATGTTAAGTTTCTTTTTTACTTCTTTGACCGTTCGTTCGGCCATGCATGCTTCTTCTAATGTAAATACATCGAAATCCATAAACAGTAATCTGTCTTCTGTCTGAACAAATAGGTTATCACCAATTACTTCATATCCATTTTGTCTGTATACTACACTGTCTTCTATTCTCACAACATGAGTTGTGCCTTCGATTCTAGCAATGCGTTCATACATTGAAATCATTAGTCCCATTGCTTTTCAAATTCATACCAATGATCTGTTTCTGCACAACACTTAAGTCCATCGATAATAAGTATATCAATTTCAGAAGCGGAGAGAGTGTCAAACCATGCGCTAATAATACCTTCTAAAAGAGGAAGGGTTTCCTCAGATGACATTGAATTACGGCCCATGTTAGAATAAATGTATTCCTCCTGTGCTTGTCTAACAATAGCACCTGCAATTCTAATTGCTACGTCTCCGTTGTCGTTAAATCTCCTTCCTGAAAAGTATTCACCATTTCCAAACTTTTCGAAAATATCGTTTTCGGGATGTCTCATTTTAAAGATTCCAATTTGAGTAGTAAGGTGTGGGATAATAGATTTAGCAGGTTCATACCAACTAATTCCGTTTGCTTTGATTGATTCTAAGTTCATGTGTTTGTTTTAATTATTAATACTTGGTTAATATAAGCAAAAATTCTGAGATAAAAAAATTTATACTGCAGAATTTTCAAAAAGTTCAGAAGGAGCTCCTACGTTCCATGACATCTGTGCAAAAAACTTAAGAGCCATCATATTAGTTCCATCTACATTAGCAATGACTCGAGTTAAATCATTATTAACAAATGCTTCAACAAATCCACCGGAATGTTTAGATATATTCCACTTAAGACTTAAAATCTCAGTGCCCGTTTTAATAATGTGGTTTTTATCCTTATTGTCTAATTCTGGAATTCCACAATATTTATGATGTTTATTATAATAGTTTTTAACTATTTCTTTAACTACTTCAATTTTTTTAAATGTTTCCATCTTCGTCTTTTTTATGTTTCTTTTTTCTATTATACTTGGTTTTATCTGGAACAGTTTGCTGCGTCATCCTTTTACTGACATGATGAGCAGCTTCTCCAGTGGATCTAAATCCAGCAACGTCTTTATTTTGCTTCTTATCTTCCACTATCTTTCTAAAATTACAAAGTCTCCAAACGCTTCGTCAAATACTTTAATAAGATTTTCATAGTCTCCTCCTGTCATTTGAGAATAAAGAGTTTCCCAGTCTTTTCCGAGATCTTTTGAAAAACTTTTTGCGTAAGCTAATAGCATGAAGGCATTTCCCTCAGGACCTGTTAAGTCGATTATTACAGGATTTGATTGATGTTTGTGAAGTTTCTTTCTGATCATTATTATTGCTTGATTGATTACTATACTAATATAAGCAAAATTTCTGAGATAAAAAAACTTTTAGGCATTTATTTTCAAAAAACTTTTAGATATAACCAGAAGTTATTATGAAAACCTTTGAGTAAAAAACCCGATAAGTTCGGGTTATTTTTAAAGAGCTACGATTTAAACGTAGAGTTTACTAAATCGAGAATTTTCTTATCTTTATAAGAAGCTTTAAAATGCTTTACTAATTCCTTTTTAGCTTTCTTTTTATCAGAAGATGATAAGCTATCAAACCTATTAACAATAGAGTTGTTGTTATTCTGTGCAGCTTTATATTGTCCGCCATCGTCGATATATTGATAATAGAAATCATATGACTTAAAGTACTTTAAGAATACTTCCAAGTCTGACATGTTATTCTTTTCAAGATCTGATTTTAAATCGTTAAAGCTAACCTTCTTTTTATTAAAGTAATATTCCCATCCTTGATTTTCTTGAAATCTAAATTGACTGATCTTATATAAATGTACTATGTCTTTAGATTTTAGAGTAACTGTAAATTTAATACCCTTGTCAGTAGAAGAATCTTCTATAGATTTTATCATATCTTTTTTAGGCAGTAATCTGGAAAGAACCCATTCTACTTCTTCCATCATTTCTTCAGGAGAACCCCATTTACGATTAAAATCTTCGTAACCGTAATATTTTTCAAATGTCATTAGATGTTTCATACTCTATATATATCTATCCTACAAAACCAGGATCTCCAGCTCTTCTATCCCATCCAATGTGTTTAACATATCCGTCATTATCGTTAACTGATAAACTAACAACTATAAAACCTTGATCTCTATACCAGTGATCTACTAGATGTTCTCTAACCATTCCCGTGTACCCGTTATTTAATAGTCTATAGTCGCTGATTCTTTTTAAGCCTGGATTCCAGCTAAATCCCATATAATCTTTGACTATCATAGGGGTGCCGTCTTCGTTTGTGTCTCCTGTTGAGAAGCTAGCAGGAAGAACAGCTCTAACTTTCATTCCATTTAATTCAAATACCTTTTCAGATATTCTATTTAAAATCCTATCGCTCTTTGGACGGATCCATGCCTGTAATATCTTTTCACTAGCAGAAAGAATTCTAATAGAATCTTCGATAAATCCATGTCTATAGAATTCCCAATCTTCTTCACAATGAAAAACATATTTAGTAGTTACAGTAGAGTATGCTTTATCTATTGACTTAGATTGTCCTAGTTTATTTTCATTAAACATAAACTCGAGAGAGTTATTATATTTCTTATTAAGCTCATTACATGCGTCAAATACTTCTTCTTGTGCAGAGTCCTCTGTTATGATAAATCTTTCAATTGGATATGTGTTGAATTTAAAAAAAGAATCTAGTGTTTTTTCTAAAAGATCAACTCTTCCACATGAGGTAAGAACAACCGTAACTGAATTTATTTCCATAGTATTTGTATAGATATTAAAATAAGGGTTAATAGGAGAGACACTCCGGTCTTCGCTGTGATACCTTCATTCATAAAGTAATAAGTCATAGCAGTAAATATAAGAATACCACTAGCAAAACCTATGAATCTTCCAGGCCAAAGTAAACCATCAAAGTGTTCAACAACCATCTGCGTTGCTTTAATTAAAATGTAACTAATAATAGAACCCATTCCAATGGCAACTGGCCATGGGTTTTTCTTAAACCAAGGCCATACGAATTGTCCATTGGTTTGAATCCAAATAAGTCCTTGCCCTAAAAGAAATAATAAAAAGCCGTAAAAAAGTTTCATTAGAATAATGAATTTGTAGTAGTCAATAGATGTGATATAAAAGAAGGTCTGTGTGAATCGCTAGCTCCCATTTCCTTTATTGCAGTTATATGCTGTTTTGTTCCATATCCTTTATTAGAATTCCATCCATACCCTGGAGTTTCTTCGTCTAATTCTTTCATTAACATATCTCTACTCGTTTTAGCAAGTATAGATGCTGCAGCAATGGAACTATATTTATTATCTCCGCCAATTACAGTTTTAAAAGGTATTCCTTCATAACCATGGAATTGATCTCCGTCTACTAGTATAAAATTAAATGAATTGTCAATAGTATTTAGACATTCTTTCATTCCTAAAAGAGTAGCCTTTAATATGTTAGTGGATTCTATTGTTTCAGTATCTATATGTTGAACACTATACGCAATTGCGTTATCTAATACTATTTCTCTAGCTTCCTTTCTTTGAGATTCATTTAGTAATTTAGAATCTTTTATTAAAGGGTGACTAAATCCATGCGGCATAATAACTGCAGATACCGTAACAGGTCCCGCTAAGGCACCTCGACCCGCTTCGTCTATTCCAACTTCGACGATACTTCTATCGCCATTATAACTTCCTTTAAGTAAGATGTGTTTTGCTTTCTCCATGTTAAGTTTTATAGGAGTTATACACACATTTGATGAAATGTTTATTTAGGCTCGTGGTTTTCCTTCCACTTGTCATATCTCTTTACAACTTCCTGAAGGATCTTTGCTCTAACAATATCTTTTTCTGTAAATTCATGTACACCTATTCCTTTAATACCTGTCATTAATTCGGTAAACGAAGGTAAACCAACGTTGGCTTTAGATATATCATGCTGGCTGACGTCACCTGTTACTATAACCTTAGAGTCTTTACCCATTCTTGTTACAAATAACATTAACTGCTTAAACGTAGCATTTTGTGCTTCATCTAATACCATTAACGATCCGTCGAATGTATCACCTCTCATATAGGCCATTGGTCTAAATACGATAACTTCTTTCTCTACGAGAGTTTGTGCTATTTCAGCTCCTACGATTTTTGTAATGTTTGATATGTATGATTGCATAAATGGATCTATCTTATCTGCAATATCTCCTGGTAAAAATCCTAACTTTTCACCTGCTTCCTGGATGGGTTTACATAATACTATTTGTGAAATCTCTTTTCTAGCTAAGAGGAGAAGTGCAGTATAACATGCTGTAAATGTTTTGGATGTTCCAGCCGGTCCTGTGCAAAACGTTATCTGATTCTCTAGTATTGTGTCTGTATATTTCTTTTGGGATTGTCTTAATTGTACTCCTTTTAATTCTGCTTCTTTTATTCCGTATCTTCTTCTTCGGGGTACATCGGACCCAGATGAAGGTTTATTGTTTGAATTGTTTCTGCTCATTGAGTTTAATTTTTTTAGTCTCCTGCCATTATTACTGTTTTTTTAAGCTGTAATAACGTATCACATTTTTCATACTCCTCAAGTTCTTCAAAATATTCTATAATAATATCTATGAACTTGCTTCTTTGTCCTTCGCCATGGGGGATTTCTATCGTATTCTTGCCTTCACTGAATACAACAAATCTATTAATAGTTTTAGTAAAATTTCTTGTGATAGTATAATAGCTTGATCTCATCAACGCGTCTTTGTCATCACTAAAAGATTCCTTCATTACAAAGTATATTTTTTTATATCGAGATATTAATAATCTCAATTTATATATTTAATTCCGGTAAGGTCTAAGGTAAAATGAAGTAAAAAAATATGTTATTATATTTCTACTTGTCCTCGTTTTCGGCGTTAGATTTCTTTTGAAGATATATTGCCTTTTGGAACTTAAGTCTCTTTAATGCAGAGGGTTTCGTATATTGCGTTTCATCTCTGAGCTTTTTCATTTGCTTGGTCTTAATGGTTTTACGCTTATACTGTTTTAAAGCTTTTTCTATATTCCCTTTATCTACATTAATTATTAACATATATTGCTTATGATTTTTTTAAGTTCATGGCATCTTTCATATTCTTCTTGTTCTGCAAAATACTTGATAACCGTTTCTAGTGCTGCTATTTTTTCTTCTTTAGGAGAATTATTGTTTAATGCTCCCATTTCGTTTTCAATTATAGCCTTATAAATTAAGTCCATCATTATCTCCTTGGATGATGATTTCAATTTTTCAATAAACGCAATTGATTCTACGCTGTTGTTAACTTCAAATTCTGGATTATTTCTATTGGTATCTGAATTATCCCATTCGTCAAAATCTGGTAAATCATTCATTGTCTATTTCTTTTATTTTTTTTATTAAGTCTATTTGTGAATCTTTAAGGGGTGGATTAAATGCATTTAATTTCACCATGAGGTTACCGTAAATATTCATACTATATATCGGGAATCCTTTACCACTTATTCTTAATATCTTATTATTTTGTGAATTTGGAGGCACGTTTACCTTTATTTTATAAAAGGGTGTATTGATTTCTATTTCTGTTCCTAGAATCATATCATAGAAGGGAACATTTGCATCTACGTAGATGTCATTTCCGTTTAGTATAATCCTATCATCATACTTTAAATTAATTATAATAATTAGATCTCCTTTAGGTGCAGATGAATTAGCAGGATGAGGTTGACCCTTTCCACTAATCTTTAGCTTCATACCTTCATAAACTCCTTTGGGTATATTAACGTTTAGTTTTATAGAACCTATGTCTACTCTCTTTTGAGTTCCATGATAAGATTCTTCTAACGTTATTGGCATTCTAACCGTAACATCTCTTCCTTTTGAAGAGGAACCAAATGCATCATTAAACATGTCGCTAAAAGATCCTTCTCCATTTTGAAACCAACTATGAAATGGATTGTCAGAAGATTTATATCCTAATTCAATATCATATTTTCTTTTCTTATTGTCGTCGGATAAAACCTCATAAGCTGTAACAATCTCTTTAAAAGAAGACTCATCCCCTTCGTTAGTATCAGGATGATATTGTTTTGCTAATTTACGATAGGCCTTCTTAATCTCGGCTTGGCTTGCTGATTTGTCTATCTGCAGCAGTTCGTAGTAATTCATTCTTTCTTTTCTTTACGGCTTCTTTAACGACTTTAATGCTTTTTCTTTTTTCAACAACATCTCTCTTCTGTTGATTTTCCATAAGATCTGCAATTCTCGTAAGTTGCTCCGCAATGACTTTTAGTAATTGTTCTTCCATAATATATTTATACACATTTATTTGATTATGTTTCAATCCCCTTAAAGGCCAATGGTTATAACTATTAGCCTTTATAAAGGAAGATTGTTATTTATTATCTAAAATCTTTTTAAGATGTGCACACTTTTCATACTCTTCAGATTCCTGAAACCAATCTAGCATTTGTTGTAGTGTTCTGATAATAGGCTCTATTTCAATGCCATTATCTTCCATTGATTTAAAATCAACTCCTTTTTCTAAAATCATATCCCAATTATTTCTAACCAGTTTATCTTTTAATTCGTGAAGATTGTTTTCCATATCTGCGTTTTTCTGAATTTGAGCTATTTCATCGTGCTCATCGTTATTTTGGTTTTCAAAACCATCAAAGTCGTCAAACATATTTATCTTTTTTAGTTATAGGTCTAATATAAGCAAAATTTCTGAGATAAAAAAATTATTTAACAACTATTTTTCTACTTTTTTCATTTTTATCAAAAGCAATAGTTAAAACACCATCTTTCATTGATGCTGAAGCAGTGTCTACGTCCAGTGTATTTGATAATTTAAATCTTTTACTAAATGATTTTCTAAACCCATCTTCTTCAACCTCTGAACTTACTGTTAGAACTCTATCTTCGATTTGAATGTCGATATCTTTTTTTGTAAAACCAGGAAGAGCTAGTAATATTTTACCTTCTTCGAATAAAACTGATTTACCTCCAATTGCGTTCAATGAATTTACGGTTTCAATTGAGTCATTAATTAAATCTTCAAGTGTTGTTTTAAAATACATAGTTAAAATTTTTATTTAGTTAGTGTAGCAATATCGCTACAATACTATATTCTAACAAAATTATGCCAGAGCTGCTTTTCTATACAAAGTGTCATATTTATAGAAGATGATATGACAATATGACATTATTAAAATGGAACTTCAACTTTAGAAACAAGTTCCATATCAGACATCTTTAACATGACATTCATTGTTCCTATTACATCGTCCTCGCAATAGTCTTTAATTTCTTCTAATCTTCCAGCATAATATGCTTCAGAAACTTCTCCACCGTACATATTCTGTTTAGGAGAAGGGATTTGCAAAAGGTCACAAATCATAGAAAGAGATGCACCATTCCATCCACCAAATTTCCATATTTCATTAGTGTCTAATAGGCAATTCTCCCATGGCTTAAGTTTCTGTAGGTGTAATTGCTGTGGAATTTCTACGCCCTGTATAATAGATCTTTTAATCAAGTAAGGCATATCAAACCCTTTAATATTATGTCCTACGATTTGAATTTTAGGATTTGCCTTAAATATCAATGCCATCGTATCCATAAATTCCTTTAGAGTATTCTTTTCATCATCTCCATAAAAAGACTTCACTTTAGGAGTAGGTGTAATGCCATCTGGGAAAGTGACTTGTCCGATTGTAATAACTACTGCTCTTCCGAATTCAGGATAAAGGGCAGCATCCTTAATGTACATGTCAGCATCTGAAACTCCTTCGTACTCAGATTTACTTTGTCTACCGTATTTAGCTTTCTTTTCCCAGTGAGAGTATGCATTTTCTCCAATAATTTCTGCAAAACCATCAAGGTCCTTTGCAGCAGTTGACGTTTCAATGTCAATAAATAACATGTTTTTTAAATCTGAAATACTATACATCTTTTTCTTTTTTTGGTTGAGTTTTTCTAATATTATAAATAGAGACTGGATATCTCATCTGTCTTCCGTAATTTCCATTAACAAATGTAAACCATCTATGGCCATAAGTTTCTGTTAATTTATCAGAGGTACATTCTAGTTTTCCTATTTCCCATGATCCTGCGAAATAAAAATAGTACGTTTCACCAATAATAGGCTTCTTAACGTGAATAATCTCTAGCTTCTTTTTCTTCTTTGCCATGTAGATTATACCCCCTAAAGTAAGATTGTTTCAAATATGGTATTAAGTATAGTGTATTAGAAGTGTCCGTGTTCTTTAACACGCCTTATCATAAGGTATGTATTATAGGATACGTTGATTTCTGCATATCCTCCTGTGATAGTAGAAGGACAGGATTCTCTAGAAATCCAATAACTAGGTGGTTCTTTAATTCTTTCTGTTATAAAGTCAAACAGTTTGTCAATGTCCATGTGATGAACCCATAAGTTCACATGCATACACGTCATGTCAGGATATGCCATAATTTATTCTTTTATTTCGAATCTTTCACTATCAAGTTCTATCGTTTTTCTATCTAAATCATTAGACAATTTTGTTAGAGCCTTGTCGGTGTCTTTATTTACTTCTCTTCCGTAGAAATCACTAAAGACTTTACGGTATATCTGTACAGTAGAATCATAAGGAACTCCAGGTTGAGAATTACTTTCTATAATATATAACTTTCCTTCCTGATCTTCCATGATATCAAAACAAATATATGGTAAATCTTTAAACTTTTTACAGAACTTTTCTATTAGTGTTTTAAATTTTTCAGGAAGAGTTGTAATATCTCTTTTGATATATTTAAAATTCATTTCTTCTTTACCATCACCATCACCTGATTTTGCTTTATCATTTAATGGTTCTCTTTCCATCCAAAAGAAAGCATCTCCTTTAAAGTTAATTATTCTATGTTCTGATTTCTTATCTACGAATTCTGAATATACGTCAAATTTAGAATGATCAGCTTTATCCCAATCTTCCTGTGATTTAAAAACCTGAATTCCAATACCTGAATGTCCTTCTGCTGGTTTTGCAATTAATGGAAAACCAATTTCTAAAGCTTCTTTCTCGTCATGACATGTTTGTGGAATGTTTTCATCTCCATCGACTATTTTGTGAAACTCTGCTTTAGATCCAGACTGCTTAATGAATTCTGGTCTATTATATACATTTTCCTTTTTAACTAATCCTTCTTTTAAAAGCATTTCAACCACCTTTGAATTATAAGTTAATATAGGATAGTCTGGATTAATGTCTATGTCTTTATAGTTATCTTTATTAATTTGTATAAAGAAATTATCAGACGCAAATCCTTTATAAGACCACCACCTGTGACCTGAATCAGGATCAATGGCTAAATAAACTTTAAAAAGATCATTAGTATCTTCGTTTAGGTTTTCGTTAATAAATTGATTGAATGATTTTATCTGCTTCATATTCTATTTATCCACTCATCTTGCAGAAACTTACAGTAATGTACCTTGTTCCTGAAAAAATAGGCTTAGCACCATGCCTATGTGTGATTGCTCCTGGGTGTAAAGCTGCCATTCCAACTCTAGATGGACTAACATTTGCCTTGTACAATGGGAAGTAAGTTCCTCCTCCTGTAAAATCTTCATTCATTCTAACGACAGTCGTTAAGTGACTATTATCATGATGTAAAGCAAGATGTGCCTGTGTTTCTGTAGTGTATTTTACTATGAACGTTTCATCTGACATAGAGTTCCACTGCTTTCCTTCTAAAGTCCAAAACCATATTCCTAAAGGTCTAACAAATTCGTTAATAACCCTTGAATAAATTTCATTCATCCAAACTTTATCAATAAGCATGTCGGTTGTTGGATAAAATTCATGTCTATCAACTGTCCATTCTCCTTCGGTTTCACATAGTTCAATTAGATCTTTACAAAACTGTTCTTTAAATAAAGGAAATACTAAAACACTAGGCGCTGCTTCTTCAACTATGAGCTCATATTCTCCTTTTCTTAAAAGAGGATCGATGTATTTGTCACACCATGCATCCCAATTACTTGCGTCTAAAATTTCTACGTATTTTCCCATTATTTTACTTTTTCTAATTTAGTTACTTTTTTTTCAACTCCTGATTTTTCAACGTATGTTTCATTAGCAACTCCTTCTTCATTACCATATCTCGAATCTGCCGATATAGGATATTCAGGACTTTCATTATATGCCCAATCTTCTATTCCTAATTCAATAAATCTTGCGTTTATTTGCTGATTATAGTATTGTGCTATTGTTCTAACTCTTCTTTGAATATCTGCCCTTGATAAATCATGAGTGTTTCTCCCGCCCGAGTTATTATAGAGAAACTGAATATAACTTAGTTTAGGTATTTTACATATCTTAGAATATAAGAAACTTCTGATCACTAATTCAAAATCATCTGCAATTGTTAAACTTCTGTTATGTCCTCCTATTTCAAAATAAGTAGATCTTCTCCAAGCTCTGATATGGTTTGGAACTCCTACAATATGTCTGATTGTTTTTGGATTAATATTTTGTTGATTAGCAGGTGAAAGCGTTCTACCTTCATATTCTTCTTCTCTATAGCTACCATATCCTAATGCAAAACCTTCTCCATATCTTTGATTTTCCCACTCTTCATTTACTTCTGCCGTATCTCCATAAAACATACCACAATCAGGATGTGCTTGTGCAGCATTATGTAAATCTTCTGCGCATGTTTTAACTAATAAGTCATCATGATCTAATTCTGCTAAAATATATCCCTTAGCAAGAGAACAACATCTATATTTAGATTCTCCAATACATCCTCCTGATTTTTCTCTAAAATCATATACCTTTACTCGAGGATCCACTAACGCAATCTCTTCTGCTATCTTTAAAGTTTTACCTCCGTCAGTAGAATCATTTACTAAAACCCATTCCCAATTACTATACGTCTGATCTCTTACGGATCTGTATGTGTTCCATAACTTTTCACCAGTATTATATATAGGCGTAAAGAATGAAATCATCTGATCATCTTCTAGGTTAGAAGGAGATAAAATAGAATTCATTGCTACAGAATATGCAGCGTCTCCTATATTTTCAGTGCTCTTTGAATTAAACCATTTTTTTCTAAACTGAAGAGGAAGAGAAGCTAGATTAGGAAATTCTTGCCATGACTCTCCGTTTGTGATGATTGCATCTGGATTAAACGATGTAACTATGTTAATCACTTCACTATCATCTTCTAAGTATTTAACGTCTAATTCATCTGCCTCATACGATAAATATTTTATAGACTTTAATTCTGGTTTAGTTTTTCCTATATAAAGTATTTTAGGTATTTTTGCAGTTGGTACTTTTTCTAAATAATTATAGTGGCATAAAACCTTATCAATCCATACGAATGAATCACCATGTGTTTTTAATACTTCTTCTATAAAGAAACCATCTGCTGCGTAATTTGCACTAAAAGAATGTGTATCAAATATACTTCTATTAATAACCATTTGTGCAATGTCAATTTTTTGAAATGCAGTATTTTCACGACTAGCAACTCTAATTTCCTGTCCTGTAAAATCCTTACCAGCAACTAGCTGTGAAACAATATGAACTAGGGCAACTGGAAGATTCTTTATACTCGCTTTAATGGTTTTGTAAAAGTCTTCATGTATAATGTTATCATCATCTAGTAGATAGATCCATCCTGATTTAATAGTTCTAATAATATCAGAAACTTCAGGATATAATAATCCTCCTCTTTGACCTTTTACGAAATGTAATTTAACATTGTTAGTATCTGTTAGGTTAGAGAGAACCTCCGCATCAATATCTTTTAACGCTCCTGTATCAAATACAATGTGCCAATTTACTGTTACTCCTTTAGGTGCATTTAATACTCCTTCTTTAATTGTTAAAAGGTTACTTGTTCTAGTACACCTTGTAATAATATTAATCTTCATATTTATATTTTTTTATACGTCAAAAAAGAACATGTGAAAGAATCTAGCATTGTCAATTGCATCTCCAAAATACTGAGTCGCAGCGTGGATATTCTTAGCATTAAACAAGACTAATCTATTATACACATTCCCTACTTCATCTATTTTTTCAAAATTAGATCCATCGTAAAAATTCATTTCATTACTATTACCCTTGAATGCATCTACGTATGCTTGGGTTTTTCTTTTATCGTCATCGAATGTATAATCACCTGTGACTTTACTTCTATAGAACGCAGTTCCAGATGTAGGTGGAGCGTCAGGTGTTAAGTATACCATCGCTGCATAGGTTTGATTATCTACATGATAAACGATTTGTTGATCTGCTGTACAGAACTGGAATATTCCATTAGCGTACCTATCATGATTCCAATTAAATATTGGTTTTCCTATAATTTCTTCTAGCTTTTCTTTAGTTCCATCTAAGATAAATCTTTCATTTGCCCTTTGCCCTTTGTGATAATCAGAAGGCGTAAATTCTAAATGGTTCATTGCCCATTCTCTTACAAGGTCAGGGTCACTATAAAAATTATCTACTACTATAACATCTTTTGATGTATTTGCAAACCCTGAATGATACGTTAACCAGTGTCCGATTGGACCTATTGCAGTTTCTCCAATACTAGTATGAATAACTAGTGTTTTTAGTTTTCTATCAAAAGGAACTTCAACAGTAAAAGACATATTCTGATTAGTAAATTGATTTGAATATACTTCCATTACATCTTGCCTAGCACCTGAAAATTCAACGATAAGTGGTTCATTTGACATTGAAAAACCTAAAGCTTCTCCTCCAACTAATCCAACCCATCCACTGAGAGTATATGTTTTCTCATTCTTAGTTGCGTTCTCTACATAGAATTTTACATTCTTATTAAACGTATCGTGTTTGATTTTATTATCCATTGATTGTGTTCTATAATATTAGTTATACTTAGATATTTTAAATTGTTTACTAAGTGTAATAAGATAATAAGTTATTACAATCTATATATCACATAAAAAAAGGGTCCTCTTTCGAGGACCCTTTCTAAAATTATCTTGATGATTTAAATTAAGACTCTAATTTCTTAATTCTTGCTTCAAGTTCTCTAATAGCTTCGATTAAAAGACCGACCATTTTTTCATAGTCAACAGTTTTGTAAACTGTTCCGTCTTCTGCACCATCCATTAGTGGCATTTCATGTTCTCTTACTAACATTGGTAATACCTCTTCTACTTCTTGGGCGATAAGACCTAGATCATGAAGACCTTTTCTGCTACCGCTATTCCAATCGTATTCAACACCTCTTAATTGTAAGACTTTAGATAATGCTTCTTCAATAGTAGTTACGTTATCTTTAAGTCTCGCATCCGAGATAGAAGTTGAGTATGCAACAACATCACCATCAACATGAAGGTTACCGTTACTGTATAGTCTCATTTCTTCTGAGCTGTTTACATAGAATTGTTGTAATGCACTGGAGTTATTGTAGTATACAAATTCTCCACCAGTGTTACCAACATACTGATTAGAATATAATCTGTAGTTAGATGTATTAGGACCTACGGCACCTTGGCTACCCGTGTTACCTTTAGGACCCGTTGCACCAGTTGAACCTTGAGCACCATTAGCACCACTTAGACCCGTGCTACCTTTAAGACCTTGAGGACCAGTTGCACCCGTTGCACCTGTAGCACCTTGTGGGCCAGCTGCACCAGTATTACCTTTAGGACCAGTAGGACCAACAGGACCGACAGAACCTTGATTACCAGTGGTACCTTTAGGACCAGTAGGACCAACGGAACCAGTAGAACCTTTAGCACCAATAGCACCTTGAGCACCAGTAGAACCAACGTTACCTTTAACACCGATAGGACCAGTAGGACCAACAGGACCGACAGAACCTTGATTACCAGTGGTACCTTTAGGACCAGTAGGACCAACAGAACCGGTAGAACCTTTAGTACCAATAAGACCTTGGAAACCTTGAAGACCTGTAGCACCAGTTATACCTTGAATACCTCTGTCACCTTTAGTACCTGTTGCACCTGTAGCACCTTGTGGGCCAGCTGCACCAGTATTACCTTTAGTACCAATAACACCTTGGAAACCTATAGCACCACCAGCACCGGTAGAACCTTTAGGACCCGTTGCACCAGTTAAACCTTGCGGACCAGTTGCACCCACAACGCCTCTAGCACCGACAGCACCTTGAGCACCGACGTTACCTTTAACACCAATATCACCTTTAGCACCTGTTGAACCAGTTACACCTGTGAAACCTTGGAAACCTTGATAACCTCTAGCACCTGTTGAACCAACGTTACCTTTAGGACCGATAGGACCAACAGAACCTTGATTACCCGTAGTACCTTTAGCACCTGTTGCACCTGTTGCACCTTGAGCACCAGTTGCACCAACATTACCATTAGCACCAGTTTGACCTTGAAATCCAGTTGAACCAACGTTACCTTTAGGACCAGTAGGACCAGTTACACCAATTCGACCTTCAGCACCAACAGCACCTTGAGCACCAGTAGAACCTTTAGGACCCGTGTTACCAACGTCACCTTTAGTACCAATAACACCTTGGAAACCTTGAAGACCAGTAGAACCAGTAGAACCTTTAGGACCCGTTGCGCCTGTTGAACCAACAGCACCTTGAATACCTTGAATACCTCTGTCACCTTTAGCACCTACAGCACCTGTTGTACCAGTTATACCTTGGAAACCTTGAGCACCAGTATTACCAGTGTTACCTTTAAGTCCGATATCACCTTTAGTACCTTTAGCACCTACAGCACCTTGAATACCTTGAATACCTCTGTCACCTTTAGTACCAGTTATACCTTGGAAACCTTGATCACCTTTAGCACCTGTTACACCAACGATACCTTGAATACCTCTGTCACCTTTAGCACCAGTTATACCTTGATCACCTTGATCACCTTTAGCACCAACATTACCTTTAGTACCAGTTATACCTTGGAAACCTTGAGCACCTGTAGCACCTCTGTCACCTGTAGTACCCTTGATACCAATGACACCATTTGCACCTTGGAAACCTTGATCACCTTTAGCACCAACATTACCTTTAGTACCAGTTATACCTTGGAAACCTTGAGCACCTGTATCACCAGTTATACCTTGAATACCTCTGTCACCTTTAGCACCAGTTATACCCTGGAAACCTTGATCACCTTTAGCACCAACATTACCTTTAGTACCTGTTATACCTTGGAAACCTTGAGCACCTGTATCACCAGTTATACCTTGAATACCTCTGTCACCTTTAGCACCAGTTATACCCTGGAAACCTTGATCACCTTTAGCACCAACATTACCTTTAGTACCTGTTATACCTTGGAAACCTTGATCACCTTTAGTACCTTTAGCACCAACGATACCTTGAATACCTCTGTCACCTTTAGCACCTTGAGCACCAGTGTTACCTTGATCACCTTTAGCACCAACATCACCTTTAGTACCTATAACACCTTGGAAACCTTGAATACCTCTGTCACCTTTGTCACCTGTTTTACCTTGTACACCGATAACACCTTGTTCACCAGTATCACCTTTAGCACCTTGGGCACCTTCAATACCAGCAATACCTCTGTCACCTTTAAGACCTTGGAAACCTTGATCACCTTTAGTACCTTTAGCACCAACTTCTCCATTAGCTCCAGTGGTTCCTTGGAAACCTCTATCACCTTTGTCGCCTTTGTCGCCTTTTAAACCAACTTGACCTTGAGCACCAATAGGACCTTCAACACCTTGAAGACCTCTGTCACCTTTGTCACCTGTTTTACCTTGTACACCGATAACACCTTGTTCACCAGTGTCACCTTTAAGACCTTGGTAACCTAAATCACCTTTATCACCTGTTCTTGCGAACGTTACTATTAATTCTTCATTTGCTGAGAATACATTAGCTTCAGAAGCATATAATGTGTTACCAGTTACTCTGAAATATGTATTAACCTCTTGTAAAGAAGAGATTGTAAATAACATATATTGAGAAGAATCTAATTTATTAGAAATTCTAATATGACCTTTAATTGTAGATGTAGAATCGTCAATAGTTCTTAAGTATTGTTGAACGTCATTGTTAGTTGCATTTAAATCATCAATGTTGATTTGTGTTGCACTTCCAGCATCGTCAGTGTTAAGACTAATATATCCTGCACCCGGATCGCCTGCGGTACCAGAATTAAATCTGTAGTAGAATGTTGCTCCACCAAAATTACCTTCAGGACCTTGGAAACCTTGATCACCTTTATCTCCTTTAATACCTCTATCACCTTTGGTACCTGTTTGACCTTGATCGCCTTGGTCACCTTTAGCTCCAGTGCTTCCTTGGAAACCTCTATCACCTTTGTCACCTTTTAAACCAACATCACCTTGATCACCTTTAAGACCTTGTATACCATCAGCACCAACTTTACCATCAATACCTTGGAAACCTCTGTCACCTTGATCACCTTTAAGACCTCTTTCACCTGTATCACCTTGGTCACCTTTGACACCAATAACACCTTGGAAACCTCTGTCACCTTTATCTCCTTTAAGACCTCTGTCACCTTTAGTACCAGTTATACCTTGGAAACCTTGATCACCTTTAGCACCAGTATCTCCTTGATCACCTTTAGCACCAGTATCTCCTTGGTCACCTTTAAGACCAATTCGACCATCAGCACCAATAGCTCCTTGATCACCTTTAAGACCAATCTCACCTTGAATACCAGTATCACCTTGTTCACCTTGATCACCTTTAGCTCCAGTATCTCCTTGATCACCTTTAGCTCCAGTGTTTCCTTGGAAACCTCTTTCACCTCTGTCACCTTTAAGACCAGTTTCACCTTGAATACCAGTATCTCCAATAGGACCAGTGACACCTTGATCACCAGTTATACCTTGATCACCTTTAAGACCTTGAATACCATCAGCACCAACTTTACCGTCACTACCTTGAGCACCAGTATCTCCTTGATCACCTTTAGCACCAGTATCTCCTTGATCACCTTTAGCTCCGGTTATACCCTGGAAACCTTGATCACCTTTAGCTCCAGTGTTTCCTTGGAAACCTCTTTCACCTCTGTCACCTTTAAGACCAGTTTCACCTTGAATACCAGTATCTCCAATAGGACCAGTGACACCTTGATCACCAGTTATACCTTGATCACCTTTAAGACCTTGAATACCATCAGCACCAACTTTACCGTCACTACCTTGAGCACCAGTATCTCCTTGATCACCTTTAGCACCAGTATCTCCTTGATCACCTTTAGCACCAGTATCTCCTTGGTCACCTTTAAGACCAATTCGACCATCAGCACCAATATCTCCTTGATCACCTTTAAGACCTTGAATACCATCAGCACCAGTAGAACCTTGAACGCCGGTTTCACCTTGATCACCTTTAAGACCCTGATCTCCGGTAATTCCTTGGAAACCTTGATCACCTTGTTCACCTGTACTTCCTTGGAAACCTTGTTTACCATCAGCACCAATAGAACCTTGGAAACCTTGATCACCTTGATCACCTTGATCACCTTTAGCACCAGTTTCACCTGTTATACCTTGGAAACCTTGATCACCTTTAATACCCTGTTCTCCCTGTTTACCATCAGCACCAGTATCACCTTGGTCACCCTTAGCTCCAGTTTCACCAGTTATACCTTGGAAACCTTGATCACCTTTAATACCCTGTTCTCCTTGGTCACCTTTAAGACCAACTCTACCAGTTTCACCTTTAAGACCTTGGAAACCTTGATCACCTTTAAGACCTTGAAGACCATCAGCACCAACAGCACCTTGGGCACCAATAGCACCTTGGGCACCATCTTCTCCTACGACATTTGGGAAAACATTGCTTCCACCGTTTGTATAGGTTATGATTAAGTTACCTTGATCGTCGATTCTTGCTGAAGCAATTCCGTTACCGTCTGCTCCGACTGCACCATCTTCTCCTACAACATTTGGGAAAACACTGTTTCCACCGTTTGTATAGGTTATGATTAAGTTACCTTCATCGTCGATTCTTGCTGAAGCAATTCCGTTACCATCAGTACCAACGTCTCCTTGAAAACCTTGGAAACCTTGGTCACCTTGGTCACCTTTATTTCCAGTTATACCTTGGAAACCTTGATCACCTTTTTCACCAGTGTCACCTTTTAAACCAGTTTCACCTCTTAGACCTGTTTCACCAGTATCACCTTTTAAACCAGTGTCACCTTGATCTCCTTTAAGACCTGTTTCACCTTGAATACCTTGTTCACCAGTATCACCTTGGAAACCTTGGAAACCTTGAGCACCTAATTTACCTTCAATACCTTGTTCTCCTGTTTCACCTTGATCACCTTTAAGACCTGTTTCACCAGTATCTCCTTGATCACCTTTAAGACCTGTTTCACCAGTATCTCCTTGATCTCCTTTAAGACCTTGATCACCTACTTTACCTTGTAAACCTTGTTCACCTTTGTCTCCCGTTTCTCCAGTAATACCTTGATCTCCTTTAAGACCTATATTACCATCGACACCCTGAGCACCTAGTAAACCTCTATCACCTTGTAAACCTTGATCACCTGTTATACCTCTATCGCCAGTTTCACCCTTGCCTCCTTGAAAACCTTGAACTCCAGTTGCACCTTGTGCACCTTCATTGCCAGCTCCCTGAGAACCTTGATAACCTTGACTACCAGAAGTACTAATAAATGGATTTGCCATGTTTTAATAATTTATTTTTTTTAGTCGTCTAGATTACTTTTGTCGTATACTACTTCAAACTGATCACTCGTAGCAAGTTCATAACCTGCAAGAGTTCCGTTCCAGTAAAGTGTATCTCCAGCATCTAAGTCAGATGCAGGAACAGCAGTTGCACCACCGTCTCTTGAGAAATATACGTCTCCGTTTCTATCATTATAAGATTCGTCAAGTGCTATACCGTTTAAGAATACTTGAACTGTTGAATCTTGGAAAGGAGTATACGTTAGTGTAAGTCCTGTTGATGAGTAATTACCTGAAGTTACAGCAGAGAATGAAGTCTGTGTGAATTCTTCTGGTTGAATTAGGTCTGTTGGTGACTGTGATGGTCTCCATGGAAGAACATGACCCACTGTTTCTGTTAACGCTTGTAAAACAGGATTGCTGTATGCAAAACCTGGATCACCAGTGTTAACGTAATCTTCTAAAGTACCGTTACCAGAGTTATCTACAACGTAGAAATCTCCAGGAACTAACTTGTCCAATTTAGGCCATGCGGAAACGTTGATAGTTCCAACTTGCACAGCGATAAAATTGTCCGCGTCTACAATAGATTCGATGATTAATCTTCCCAGCTTATTAGCAGTACTTGAATCAGCTAACACCCATCTAGAACCTACGTACGCTATAACAACTCCAGCAGAAAAACCGTGGTCTTCCTGTGTGTATGCTGATTTAAGCGAACCTGATTCAATGCTGGTGTTAATAAGATCAAGAGCAGCTTGTAAGCCGTCAATTTGCTTGATTTTAATTAATGACATGAATAGTTACATTTTTTTTAATTTATTTATATGTGGAATTATTCCACTCAATCTTATATATTAGGATTTGCTAAGCGATGAGGCAACTTACTTATAGTATAAGATATTATTTTACGTATTAATAATCCCACTTATCTGTGAAATGACATCTTACGTATGTTGGGCGGTTCATTATTGCACCTCCTTTATGATTTTCTCTGAATCTTACATTGAAATCTGAATCTTCACTTACGTTACCCCATGTATCTCTCCATAAAACAGATGCGGATGGTTTATGCATAAACAGCCAAGGACTCATTACTACTAAACCTTCCTTTATTCTTGTTATGTTCCACTTTCCTTCAACATCCGGAAGTTCTTCACCATATTCTGTAGAATCTTCAAATGTTTTATCGTCTTTAAATTTCATTACTTCGTTATCGTACCAAGATCTGTTGATCCACCAATTAGCGTCAGGGTTTTTATTAAACTCTATCATCAAGTGTAGTGTATGTTCTTCTAATAACATATCGTCTGAATCCATATATGTAATTAAATTTCCAGTTGCAGCTCCGACACCTACTCTACGAGGAAAACCTCTATAATATTTGTTGCCTTCTTCGTTTTGCATATATGTACTCATTTCTTCTGAGTTTCTAGAAACGTATATTAATCTTATATTGTCTTCAGTTTGGAAATGATTATCATATAAAGCCTTTGTTTCCATACAGTTATCTGCTACTATTATTAATTCACAGTTTTTATATAATTGATTTTGAAAACTCTGTACCGCTCTTAGAAATTTAGAATGAGAATCTTTCCTAGATCCTGGATAATTACCAAGATACGATTGCATGATGATACTAATCCTTGGCTTTGCGGCCGCTTTAATTACTTCTTTTAATTCCATTATTTATTATGTTTATTTATATAGGTTTGTTGACCAGTCATATTCGTTTGATAGAGCATGTTTTCCTGGTTCAAAAATATTCTCTATTAGTTTTTTATATGTATCTACGATTTTAGGATTTGTTGTAAGATATCTAGAAAGAACCTTTGTACTTTTACCTTTATAATCTTCTTTTATTTCGTCATGGTGATTTAATACATTCTCTAGCATTTTTGCAGCCGGCACCGTATCAAAGCCTTTATAATAATACCCCGCATCTTTAATCATTGTTGCGTTGTGTATTAATGGATATTCAAAATAAAGAGCGTCTAAATATGCATAGTTTAAAGGATTATCCCATTGGTGAGAAAGAACTACATCTGTCTTTTCAGAAAGAAAACTTGTCACGGGATATCTTGAACACATTTTTAATTTACCAGAATGAGTTACATCTAAATTCTTAATAGAGCTAATAAAGTATTTACTTGATAATAGCCTTTTACCACTTCCTACCCAGAATTCATTAAAGGCTTTTTTACCTTTTTTTCTGTATAGTTCTTCTACCATCATAATAAGAGGCATGCAATATTTAACTACATTCATATTGGGTTCCATTGAAGATAGATTCATATCTTCTGGATTTTTACCTCCTTTATAAAATGCATCTTTCATACCGTTTCTAACATTTTTAGAATTCTCTTCTTTTATAAATTTAGGACTCCATACAAATGGAACTACTTTAACTTTATCGGCAGTAAGCCTTCCCATTGTTTGATAGTATGATCTATTCTGATATTCTTGCTGTGGAATAAACCACGCTTCATCGTGGCCATGTGTCCAATTACTTACAGATTCTTTAGAATCAAATAAGACTCTTTCCATATCTATAATATAATTATTACCGCAATAGTATTTAATAATTTTAATTTTAGGATTCTTTTTTCTAAGATTTATCGTTTGTTCCGTATTGAAAGAAGTTCCTAATAATATTAATATGTCAGTCGAATTTACCTTATTGTCATATTTATAAATGGGATATTTAGAAGTGTCCCACTCTACTTTTGATAGATCTTTAACTTTATTGCTTGTGTCTAGTGCATATACATTATGTTCTCCTATTGCAGAAAGGGTTTCAATTAAATTTAATACATTTAATTTAATTCCATTTATCCAAAGAGATTCATTCTCCTGCTGCAATCCTACTGTAATTCCAATGTTCATATTCAATTATATCTTGTTTTACTATATATTTTAAATAAAAAAGGCTCCTCTTTCGAGGAGCCTTTAATCAATTAAGCATTAAGCTAATAATTTAAACCGAAGTTTAGATTATAGTTTTATACCCATAACTTGAACTTTGTCCTTAACATCAACGTCATAAGCTAATAAGCCTGTGAAATCGATATCAGTACCGGCTCTACATATGAAATCAACGAATACACCGTTTACATAAACAGTTAAATCATCGTTAGCTCCAAATGCAACTGGCTGAGGTAAAGTAAATAAGTTAGTTGCAGAAAATATTGCAGTTTGTCTTAAGTACGTTCCACCTTCTTCGACAGCTACTTCTAATGAATCGATAGATGCGTTTATAACATTTACCTCTCCGTTAGTTGTTGCTATCTCAGCAGCTAATTCAGCAGATAAAGCAGCTTCAACAGAACCAGCTCTAGTGATTTCAGCAGCTAAGTCACCTTCAACACCATTTACTCTAGTATCGATTGAAGTGATATCTCCTTTTAATGCTGTATCAGCAGTTTCTAGAGAATTAACAGATAACGTTAAGTTAGCGTTGTCTGTGTCGTTAGCGTCAAGCTGTGCTTTTAGCTTAGCGTCTTCACCAGCGAATTCTCCTCTTACTAATTCAATCTCTGAAGCAAGATTACCATCAACAGCTTCTAAAGAATCAATAGATCTGTTTTGAGCAATTTGCTCAGCGTCAGTTGAAGAGATTTCAGCAGCTAATGCAACTTCTAAAGAATCAACAGATTTGTCAGTTCTTAATACGAATGAAGCAAATGCATCGTCGTTTTCAGTATCAACAGCGTTGATTAAAGAAACGATTTCAGCGAATGAATCTTTGTCAGCAGTTGAAGCGGCTAAGATTGCATCGATTCTACCTTTTTCTGTAGCGATGTCAGATGCTAATTCACCATCAACAACCTCTAAAGAGTTTACAGATAATGTTAAGTTAGCGTTGTCAGCGTCGTTAGCGTCAAGCTGTGATTTTAGCTTAGAGTCTTCAGCAGCGAATTCTCCTCTTACTAATTCAATCTCTGCAGCAAGATTACCATCAACAGCTTCTAAAGAATCGATAGATCTGTTTTGAGCGATTTGCTCAGCGTCAGTTGAAGCGATTTCAGCAGCTAATGCGTCTGATATCTTACCTTCAACAGAACCAGCTCTAGTGATTTCAGCAGCTAAGTCACCTTCAACACCAGTTACTCTAGTGTCTAATGAAGTGATATCACCAGCAAAACCTGAATCAACAACCTCTAATGAATCGATAGATTTGTTAACGTTGATAAAATCAGCGTTAGTTGCAGCGATCTCAGCATTTAAAGCAGCTTCGATAGCGTCTTCTCTGTCACCAGCTCTTGTGATTTCAGCAGCTAAATCACCTTCAACACCAGTTACTCTAGTGTCTAATGAAGTGATATCACCTTCTAATGAAAGGATGTCAGTGTCATTGCTTGTGATTTGTCTTTGAAGATCAGCATCAACTAATTCTAATGAATCGATTGACTTGTCTGTTCTTAATACAAAGTTAGCGAATGCAGTGTCATTCTCAGTATCAACAGCGTTGATTAAAGAAACGATTTCAGCGAATGAATCTTTATCAGCGTCTGAAGCTAATAAGATTGCATCTACTCTGTCCTTTTCTGTTACGATCTCGGCAGATAATGCAGAGTCAACTGATTCTAGAGAAGATACCTCAGATGAGATATAGTTTTCTAGAGAGTTTACTGATGCGTCTACTGCATTAAATCCTTGTTTGATGTCCCATACGTTTGCAATTTTTACATTGTCAGACGATACTACATTTGCCCAAGTAATTGAACTAAGAAAGTCAGAAATTTGTTTTGAACGAATTTGTGCCATATTATTTATATAATTATTTTTTGCACACCCTACATTATTGTAGGATTGGATTATATATTAATAAGTTTATTCGCGTGGGGTAAAAAAGTATATAATATCTTAATAAAATTAATCAAATTTTACGTTTTTACGTTTTTACGTTTTTCTTATAATACTAAGATACTATCTTATTAAGAATAAGATTCGTAGAATAAAGAGACTCTATCTTCATCTGTAAGCTCGTATCCCGCAACTATAGCGTTAAAGATTAATTCGTCACCTACTCGGATGTCGTGGAATGTTCTAGCAGTAGTTCCTCCGTCAGCTGAAAAATAACCATCTAAGTTTTTAGTTCCATCTCCTAATGAAATAGAAATACCGTTTATTTCAACGTCAACGTATTGGCTATCCTGTGGTGTTGTAGATAATATAATCCCGGTTCTTGATACGTTTCCTGCAGTATTGCTAGGAATTAATTCTTTATCTAGCGTTGTGCTAGATTTCTTACCTAGATCAGAAGCTGATAGGGCTGAACCATATACGTCTAGTTTAAAAGAAATTTCGTCTGTAACTAGCCAATTGTTTTTATGAACCCCAGGTCCTTCAGTTGACATTTCATGAGATACGAATAATTGAAGTGCATCGTCGATATCATCTACACAGTTTCCAGATCCACAATTAACTCTATACCAATCTACTACATTAAAAATAGAATATTGTGCAGTATCATTTCTGTTTATTAAAGTAATAGTACCTTCAATTCCATCTTTATCTATTCTGTTAATTAGAAAGTTTTCCAAAACACTTACTCTAATTCCATCATAGTCACTATTCATAAATGTCATTTTAGTTACTAGGCCCGGTGAGCCTGAATCTAAAGATAAACTTCCTTGTCCAATTGGAACTGAACCATCTATATGTTGAATTTTATAGTATGGATCCATTGATGCAGATACACCTATTCCTGAACTTCTTTGAGTAGATTTATATTGAGAAGGATCATGTCTATTTTCATTAAACAAAATAGATCCTATTTCCAAATTAGGTAAAGAATAAACTTTAGTAGGTTCTATTCTAGAATTAGTCACTACTATGTTTACATATAATTTTCCAGCTGGAAGATTTAATGTCTGTAGCTTTGATAATTCAAATTGAAAAACAGCTTGAGTTTCTGGATCATCATTTACTAATGTAAGATCTCCTGAAACTCCATACACCCTAGGCATAGAATATTGTGCGATTAAATCGGACGATTCATCCAATATATTCATAGTAAATGTAGAATATAAAGATGTATTAAGATTTCCGCCAATTCTATCTCTATATAATTTAATAGTGTATACCTGGGAATCTCCCTGGATAACGTCTATCGTGTTATCAATATAACCTATGATATCTTCTTGCGTAACTTGTGGCATTTTAAACTATTTTGTTTTTATAAACTATATATCTTGATTAATGTGCTCTTAAATGATTGTAGAGCTTAAACTTTAATACTGGCAATACCCTTTCATCCATATCAAATTTTGCATTAACACTGCATCTAAAAAATCTATAGTCAGAACTTTCATCTTCTACCTTTGTAATAAAAAGAGAAATTGCTCTGATATCGTACACCGTTTCTCCTTCATATTTTAGATTTAAATCTTTCCAGTTTTCTGTCAATAAAGAAGGAACTTTAAAAGAATATATTTGCATGATATCTTCAGGAGTTTTCACTAAAGCGTATCCTAGTTTTTTAGTTCTTTTAATATCTGGAATTTCTGTAATGTTAATAGATTTCTCGACTAATCTGAATACTACCCTTACATTTTTATGTATATCTTCTAATATATCTATAGCTTTATCACAAAGCTTATACATGTCTTCTATATGCTTATCTCCTTCTGGATATTCATATTCCAAGGACATTGTGTCAAGGTTAATTCCCTTAAGAACTCTTAAATTAACGTCTATCTCCTCCTTCCTATGCTTAATTTTATACATTTCAAGTAGATGATCTTCCACTTCGTCGAGTATAGATATTAAGCCTCCATCTTTGAGAGTCTTATTAAAAGTTTTCTCGGATGCTAAGAGTTTATAGTATTTTAATTCAAAATCATGCGGCTCGATGGTGAGCCAATTTGGATCTAATACATTCATGGAATATGTATCTACAATTCCACGCGTGCATTTTATTTTTTAGAAGATGTCTTCTTTTTAGAAGCTTTTTTAGGTGTAGTTTCCTCAGTCGGAATAACAGCTAGTCCCCATTGTAGAATAAACCATTGAGCTTCTTTCTCAGCTTGCTCGATATCTAATCCTAATGTGTTAACAACAGTTTCAGTAATATGCTTTATAAACTTTTGCTCTTTTTCTCGAGTAGTCTTATATTCCATATACCACTGTGGATTGTCTTTAACATCATCATAGGTTACCCCATGATCCTTTAACTGATGATTGATTAGCTCAATAAATAATTCTCTTTCGATGTCTCTATTTCTCATAATGATAGTATTGTAATTAGTGCATCCATGTCCTGTAGCCTAATCCATTCGTCATAGGTTAAGGAGACCATGGTAAAATCCCTTGCTGGTGTATTTAAAAATTCAAACTCTTTCGTCGTCTCTGAAAAAGGATCACTTAATATCTTATTAAGAGAGTCTAAATCTTGTGTTTTTACGTAAATGTGAATTTTCATACAATTTATATATTAAGATTTCCCTATGATTTCGTCAATAATACCGTATGCTTTAGCTTCTTTTGCATTTAACCAGAAATCTCTAGTTGCATCTTTCATTACTTCGTCTGCTGACTTTCCACAATATTGTCCTAAGAGATTAAACAATTCTTTGTTTACTTTTTGCCATTCTTTCCAATCTATTTCAGCATCTTGAATATTACCATTAAATCCACCAGAGGATTGGTGTAGCATTGTAGTAGAATGTCTAAGTGAAGATCTTTTTCCCTTAGTTCCTGCTCCTAATAAAACAGAACCCATAGATGCAGCCATTCCAGTGTTTACTGTTTTAATGTCTGATTTAATATATTCCATTACGTCTACCATTGAAAGTCCACTCTTAACACTTCCTCCTGGAGAGTCAATATGCATCGTGATATCTGTTCCTCCGACTGAGTCTAAAAACATTAACTGAGCTTGGACGATCGTAGACATATTATCATTAACCGGTCCTGCAACCCATAATAATCTATCCATCATTAATCTAGAAAAGATATCCATCTGAGTAGCTCTTAACTCTCTTTCTTCTAAGATATATGGTGTTAGCGAGTTTTCAATCTGCTTCTCATAGTAATTTAATTTAGATGATGAAACATTATGATCACTCATCGCGTATTTCTGAAATTCTTTTCCGTAATTCATATAAGTTATTATGTGTATTATTTTAATATTATATTAAGTTATCCTTAAATGTTTCAACATAGGAATAAGTATTATCAGATTCGGTATCGTCTCCCTGTGTTATTAGATTGTGATTAGTCATATATACTTCCATGTTTTTAAATTGATAATTAATCCATACGTCAACCGGGCCAATAATAGGCAAACCTTCTAATAATTTCTTAGCACCTTCGTATGTTAATACGTAACCAGATAACCACCATACTCCATTATATAGTCGCGATAGATTTTGGGAATGAGGATCCCATTTAAATCCAAATTGAGTTGGCAAACTAGAAAGATATAATAAATCCCAATCGCTAGGAAGTTCCTTTTCAAATATGCTTTCTATTTTATCTTGAAATTTATGACAAAATTCAAAGTCATCTTCTAGTATGAGCGTAACTGGTGTTTTATTCTCTACGATTTCTTTCCATATTCTATAATGTGAGAATGCGATTCCAGTTTCAGCAGAAGAACATAATATAGCTCTATCTTTCTTTAGTTGTTTTTCCATTCCCGGTGAAGGATCTACTCCCCAATGATATGAAAATGGATATTTGTTAATATGTATTTTTTTAGAAAACCACTTTATTGTTTTTCCCTCTATTGCATCAAAAAACCTTAAATAATCTAATAGCGTTTTACGTCCTTTTAGCTTTTGAGAAGAAGCTCGCCTTTTTGCTATCTTTAATCTATCTTTTCGGTATACAAGGTGAATAACTACGGTGTCGCTAATATATTTAGTCCAATCAATTCTTTTCTGTCTCTCGAAAACCCGCAAGAGTCGAGAGAACCATTTAACCGTGGTTCTAGCGACTCTATTAAATCCTTCAAGTCCGTACTTCATTATTGAATTTATATTCTATTTAGCAAGTCTGTGATGTGTTTACATTTTTCGTAATTTTCTCTTTCTTTAAAGAATTCTAGAGATTTTAACAAAGACTTATTATATCTATCCTCATCTAATAGAGAATCATACTCATTTCCTTGTTCGTCTACTAATATGCACAATATATTTCCATGCATTGATATTCCATCAATCACATCTTCTACATGTTTAACGATATTTAGGTGAAAGCCGACAATGTCATCTATTCCATCTTCAATAGAACCAATCTCCATTGCCTTAGTATTAATCCTGAATCTCGGGTAGTCCATCTTCTTCTCCTATGAGTTCTTCTTCGTTAATGATACCCACGAATTCTTCTAGAATTTGCCTGAATTCTTTCTGTGTAGGTTTTTCAGTTTCTATAGTTTCGTTTACTTTTTCTAGAAAAGATAATCCGTGATCTGTTAATAACATCTTACCTGCTTCGATAGTAAAGAATGGTTTATCTATTATCATTGCATATTGTGTAGAATCTTCTATAGTTTCCTGTTGAATTTTAGACGCTAATTCAAAGTGTCTTTCGTAAAAATGAGAGTTATCTGCACAATGGTAATATACTCCTAAGTCTAATTCAGGGTATGTGTCTTTTAACCACAGATGAACATGTTGATGAACGAATGCAAAGAAAGGTGCGTCAAATGTTAATCCATAAAATACATCATTAGATCTCATTTGAACCTTCATATTCAATTGATTATTTCTAATAAAGAAATTTAAGTACATTGTACATACGAAATCTTTATTACCTTCAAACTGAAATTTAGGTTGATTAAGAAATGCTATCGCTTGTCTCGTGTTTTGATCTGCCTTTAATGAATCTACAACCCATTCTAATTGTTCATTAAATAATAGTGAACCGTAATTTGAGTTAATTTCATTTGAATTAGGATTAGTTAATGTAGACCAGAATCCTGAAAATTGACCAATATAATCTACATCATTATCTTTTCGTAAATACCATGCTAATTCACCTGCAAAGTATTTCCAGTTGAATTTTCTATTTTCAAAATTAGCAATAGGCATATACGGATCGATGGGTAAAGTCGTAAGGGCTAATTCCTTTACTTTCATATCACGTGGCTGTGATACACTTCCTATTTCGTCTATGTTTGTAATTGTTTTTGAGAATTGAGTTGAAAAATTCATTTAATAAGTTATTAGTTTATTATTATACTACTTTTTGAAAGAAAGTTTATCTTCTTTCTTTATATGATTAATTGTATATACGTCATCTCCTCTAACGATTTCTCCTTTGATAATTGCATCCGCTAAAAGATCTTCGATATAAGTTTGAACCGCTCTTTTCAAAGGCCTTGCTCCATAATCAGGATCGTATCCTTTTTCTGCTAAGAATTCCTTTGCTTGCTTAGTAACTTTGATATTATATTTCTGATCGAACATTCTAATTACCAAGTGTTGAACCTCAATATCAACGATCTGAAGAATATCTTCATGCTTTAATTGATCGAATAATACTACATCATCTAATCTATTTAAGAATTCCGGTGCAAACTTGTTTTTAAGTTCTTTTGCAATGATAGCTTCAGTATGTGCTTTTCTTCCAGCAATTGAAGATTTCTTAGTTTCAAATCCAATACCCGTTCCGAATTCACTTACCTTTTTAGCACCGACATTAGATGTCATAATGATAATTGTATTTGTAAAGTCTACTGTTCTTCCTAATGAATCTGTTAATCTTCCTTCATCTAACACTTGTAATAGTGTGTTGAATACATCGGGGTGTGCTTTTTCAATTTCGTCAAATAGAATTACAGAATAAGGCTTGCGTCTAACTGCTTCTGTTAATTGACCACCGTCTTCATGGCCTACATATCCTGGAGGAGAACCTATTAATCTCGATACTGCAAACTTTTCCATGTATTCACTCATGTCAATTCTAATTAAATGATCTTCCGATCCAAAGTAATAATTAGTAATTGCCTTTACAGTTTCTGTTTTACCAACACCAGTTGGTCCTAGGAACATGAAAGAACCTATAGGTTTTTTAGCAGATGATACACCAGTCCTTGATCTTTTAATTACTTTAGAGAGTGCGTCTACTGCTTGATCTTGTCCGATAATCATTTTCTTAAGCTCTGTTTCCATTGCCATGATTATTTTACTTTCGTCACCCGTCATTCTCGTTACAGGAATTCCTGTCGCCTGTGAAATAGTTTCTGCGATATCTTCTGCAGTTACTTTTTTCTTTTTATCTCTTAGTGACTTTTCCCATGCAGATATTTTCTTTTCAATTAAATTCTTAGATTGAATTTCTTTATCTCTGAAGTGAGCAGCTTTTTCATAGTCTTGTTCTTCAACTGCCTTTAACTTATCAAGTGTAATAGATTCTACCTCAGTTTCTGCTCTTTTAATATGTATAGGTACATTGATTTCGCTTAAGTGAACTTTTGCGCCTGATTCATCCATTAAATCAATAGCTTTATCAGGAAGTTCTCTACTTGTAATATATCTTGTAGAGAGAGAAACACATGCTTCTAGTGCCTCATCGGTATATTCAACTGCATGATAATCTTCATAGTTTCCTTTAATTCTTTGTAAGATTTCTATAGTATCTTCCTCGCTAGGTGGATCTATAAATACTTCTTGGAATCTTCTGGTAAGTGCACCGTCATCTTCAATATTTTCTCTATATTCATCTAAAGTAGTTGCACCAATGCATTGTACTTGTCCTCTTGCTAATGCAGGTTTTAATATATTTGAAGCATCTAAAGATCCACTAACACCACCTGCTCCAACGATCGTATGTAATTCATCGATAAAAACAATGATGTCTTTGTTATTCTTTAATTCCTCAACGATAAGTTTCATTCTTTCTTCAAACTCACCTCTATATTTTGTACCTGCTACGATATTAGAAATATTGATAGAAACTATTCTTTTCTTTAAAAGAGTTCTTGCTACTTTCTTATCTACGATTCTTTGTGCAATCGCTTCTACTAACGCAGTCTTACCTACACCAGGATCTCCTAAAATAATAGGATTATTCTTCTTTCTTCTCGATAGGATTTGGCAAATTCTATACACCTCTTTTTCTCTTCCGATGATAGGGTCTAGATTTCCTTTTGCAGCTTCAGCTGTTAGGTCTTCTCCATACTCATCAACATAGGGTGTTTTTCTTTTACCGCCTTTTCCTGGATTTTCAAATTGTTCTGCCATTGTAGAATTTAATTGTTATACTTATTTTACTTCGTTTTTAGGAATTGTTTATTTTGACAGATTATCTGCAGCTGCGATCGCCGGTAAGATATCTGGCTTTATTCTTACTTTAATCCCAAGAGACTTAACATAACCTATCGCAGCGTTAACTACTTTATTAGAGGCATGTTGCTCTTGATGGTTGAGGTCTAAATCAATTGTATGTATATTTATCCCGTTATCTCTAAGATATTGCGTAACTTCAACTGATCTTTCAACTTCTCCCCATAACTTTCTCCACATATCACGAATAGGTTCTACCCTTTCTTTCTTATAAAGAACATGGCAGCCCGTATTTCCAACATGAATTACAACAGTACTTACGTATGTAGTAAACTCACCTTTAACATGTGAATCACATCCTACGTAAATTCGAATTGAATTATTGGAATTTCTTTTTATGTATTGTTTCAGATATGTCGCTAAATCAATTTGCGACTTATCAGCAAGTCTTCTGAACTTCATCTATTATATTTATTAGAAATTGGTGGAGTCAGTATTCTTAGAAAACTTATTATGATACTCTGTAATTTTAGACACCGCTTCTTCTGCAGTATCAACTACTCTAAATAAATCAAAATCTTTTTGGCTTATTGCGCCATGTTCCCATAAGGTATTTTGCATCCATTCGACGAGACCTTCCCAATATTTTTTACCTACTAATACGATTGGATATTTTACATTATGTCCACACTGTGCCAGTGTAATAGCTTCAAACAGCTCATCTAAAGTTCCAACACCTCCTGGGCAAATAACAAATGCCTGTGAATATTTAAGGAACATTACTTTTCGTGTAAAGAAATATCTATTCTCAACTCCTAAATCCACATAATCATTCATGCTAGCTTCGAATGGTAATTCAATTCCAACACCTATACTTTTACCACCTGCTTCATGTGCTCCTTTGTTTGCAGCTTCCATAATTCCAGGACCACCTCCTGTAATTACACCAAAACCTGCTTCAACGAGAAGCTTTCCAATTTTCTCAGCTTCCTTATACATTGGATTTGTTGATAGTGTTCTAGCACTTCCGAACACAGAAACACAGGGTCCTAATTCATTAAACGTGTCAAACCCCTTTGTGAATTCTCCCTGAATTCTTAGAATCTGCCAAGCATCTTCAGATTTTCTATTGTTACTCATTATGTGTTTTTGATTATGTGAATACTTTAATATTATACTAAGATATCCCTAAAAGTTTAGATAAAAAAAGACCAATCCGTTAAGATTGGTCTTAAAATAAATTAGTTATGTATAGCTATTCGTTCAAGTTTAAATATAAAACTTATGGTTTATATATCAGGGTCACCATCGTAAAAGGTAATATTTTAATAAAATAGTCGAATAAAATGATAATATAAAAATATCATATTATCATAATTTTAGAATCTTAAAATATCTTATTATTTTAATCTAATATTATTTACTGATCTTGCAGTACATCTCCAACATAGGATCGCAGTTGAATCAGAACCTACCTCGGACCATTCGTCACATTCTCCATTCTCTGGAGCAAATTCAGAATATTTACTCATAGTTGGTTTTGAGTTTTGACATATCATCATTCTTCTACCGTCTACGTCTTTGGTTTTCCAATGTGTTGTTTTCTTAGCCATTTTAGTTTGTATTAATCTTATCATAATATTAAGTTATTATAATAGGTCTTCGTCTTCGTCTTTAAAGTCTAAATCTATTTTTAAGTTTTGGAACTGAGTATATAAATCATCTAGTATATGCGCAGCTACTAAAAAAGTAATAGTAATTCCTATAGAAAAGATCCATCCAAATGACCATCCGGAGATCCAAGATAGAATAGAGGCAAAAAGGGCAAGTAAAATAGCTGGTATTGCAAATATACCAGCAATAACACTGATAATAAGTGCGCAATATATCATTTTTGTTAAAACATCTTTCATATTAAAAGTTTAAGTTAATCCTTTAATATTATACTAAGATATCCTATAATGTTTCAATTATCTATTTCCTCCTCGTTTTGTAACTCGAGGTGGGTTAGAATTCCTGATCACAGGTCTACTATTATTAGATGGACGAGAGTTATTATTCAACGATGGACGATTATTATTCACAGGTGGCTTTGTTCTAATGATTATCGGCTTAGTATTAGAGTTATTCTCGGGCCTTTGGTAGACTCTTGGTTTTGTGTTATTATTTCTATTCGGAGTATTATTGATGATAACCTCGTTGTTCCTAGACCTATTAGTGCTTCTTCTAGAAGTCGTATTATTAGTTCTTCTTCCACGATTTACTTCAGTTCTAATACTTGAACGTCTTCCGTTAATATACACTGTATTTGCCCTACCACTTCTCCAACCTGGGATTCCATAAACGTTATTACCATAATACGGCCATCCTCCATAATAGTTATTCCAACCATTGCCGTAGTAATTATTCCATCCCCAGCCATGATTATTCCAACCATAGTGGATTCCATAACCCCATCTATCATATCCAAAAGGAGACCATCTATGAGGAGAACCCCAAGAATTCCAGCCTATATAACCCCAAGCCCAATCATTCCACATTTGATCTCTATTCCAATAATAGGAATTCCATCTAGAATTATAATATCTGCCTAGGAGTCTGTTGTTCCAATCAAATGACCTCGGTTGACTCAATGCGTATTGCGCAAAGTCTAATCTGAAGTTTAAATCATTTCTTAATTTATTTCTAAATTGAAATTCATTTAGCGTTTCTATTTTAACATCGCCAAAATGTTGCATCGACGTCGACACATTGCGCGCCGAAACATCGTTATTTTGATCGTAACCCATCAATCGAAATTGTGTGCTACAAGAGGCTAGAAGAAAAACTGCTAGCATTAGAATTAAGTGGTTTAGTTGTTTCATATACCTTATATATCTTAGATTCCTCTGATGTGTCCTAGGACTTCTTAGTCTTGGAAATTTTTTGAGTTAGGAAATTTTTCTAAATAGTCATCGCCGCCTCTCTATACTCCCTCTAAGCCAGGGGAAAATTTGGAATTGACTTTTAAAAAAACGTATTTTTTCAATTTTATGTTTCTTCAAAATACTCTAACCCACTTCTAATATCGTACGCAATTTACTCTAATATAGTCTAGGTCCCCTGTACCGGTAGGTAGTGGGGCCGCACTCTGAGTCTCTAAACCCCTCCCTGTGTCATACTACATATAGTGCTCTTTTAATAGAGGCAATAACCAGAATGTGCGCTCGTCACCCACCGTCAACGATACTAAAAGCGTCCAAGTCTCCCAAGCCCTTCTTGTCTCCTAGTAGATAATAACGTATATTAGAGAGTGTTTTATTAGTTTAAGACCTTAGAGTCTAAAACAGCCGCCGCACCTCCCACGACTCTGTGCCATAGTGTGCTCTCTTTTTGGGTTATTAGAGGGGAATAGAGAGGTCCTTTTGAGACCTTAGAGTAATGTGACGGCTCAGATAGTGGTGTGCACTGTCGTCGGGATTTTACCCTTGGACTTAAAGACTTAAGTTATACTGCTAGGTCTCAGAAAAGTTTCATATCAACTGAACTTTTTTTCTCAAAGACTTGGAGGGCTAGTGGGGAGTAAGAGCGACGGGATCGCGCTTCTTATCTAAGTTTAGGTATCTTAAGATTGGGTATACTAGATCTTGATGCGAATTTAGGCATACTAGTCTTTGGCGTTGGTGGCGTAAGATTAGTGGGTTTTAATGCGGTCTTCGGAGTGGGCTTTGGTTTATTAGGACTAGGTGAATTATCTGTGGGTTGTTGTGCAGCACTAGGATTGTCTTGTGTACTACTCGAAAGTTGATTCATTAGCTTCTCACGTGCTTTGTTTTTAAAATAGTCTGTAAGGCTAAAACTTGACGTATCTTCTTTAGGAGTTGCTTTATTTTGAGCGTCTTTATCATTAAGGCTCATCTGAGAATTATCTACATTTTTATCTTGTGCTCTGTTCTTTGCTTGGTTATCTTTCATTTGTGTGTTCTGATTAGAATTATCAGAATCATTCTTAGAAAGGTTTTTATTATTACTACTAGATAACTTACTATTATCAGACGTATGATGATTAGGAGTGCTTAGATATGCATTAGCTTTATTAAACGGAGATTGTAGTTGTTTCATACTCTATATATCACGTATAGGGTATTTTATTGATTTTTACACGCTCGAGAATATTTGAGCTTGGGTAACATTGCTTTTCTATATTATTTCTATCTAGGAGCACTCATAGGTATATACTGCTTAAATCACACACGAGACAAGTGGTTGACATTTAGCTAAGTGCTTTTTGACTATTGCTAATTATACAATTAATGTTAGAGCATGCCCCAAGGAAGGTCCCCCTCCCTCCACACGTTAATTCGCGTTTTAGTGTGACTACTCGGAGGCCATTAACAGCTTATCCAAGGCCTGTTGCAATTTAGGTATTTTTGGGCTATACGGTGTGTCTAGCTTTAATTTGATGATCTCGGCTCTTAGGGCCTCTACTCGTTGTTGTTTACTCTTATCCATAATTGATCTATTTGTTTATATAGCTAATATACTAAATTTCTACGACCCGGTATAATATTTAGTGATTTATTTACCAGGGCTTGCCGGTGACTGCCGGTGCTGTCTAGAGCTCTCTGTCTTCTCTGTGTCTCTAGGCTCCTCTGTAGTCTAGGGTCTTGTTGGCCATCGGGGGACTGTCCACGCCTCAGGGAGCTCTGGACTGGTCGGTCATCCGGCTTGTCAGGGTTGCTCCGGGCAGCTGTCTCTATAGTGCTTCTATAGGCAACTGTCCAGGAACAGCCCTGGGGTGTCCCTGGCAGCTCCCTGGACAGCCCTGGAGCAAAAAGGCCCCTGGAGAGCCCTGGAGAGCTGCCCTGGGAGCCTTTATATAGTGTTGTCTGGAGAAGTTGCATATATGACCTATTCTGGTTTATATTATACGCATATTTAAAGCTTTGTTTCAGTGCCCAGGGGCCTTTTTTCACTTTTTTTGCCTTTTTTATGAAAAAAAGCAGCCAAATATTTTTATTTGTCAGATTTGTTGGTTATATTAGCTATATAAGTTACTTAATTATTAAACCCCATTAAAAATGGATTTTGAATGCCTTAACCTCAACGACCTTATTAAAATCGTCGTTATCTATGAAGTTGCTAGTTTTATGTTTGTTAGCTCCGCTAGCCTTCTTCTCAGCTATTGTATGACATACGATGGTTTTCGTAAATTTATGAAAATAAACCGAAAATAAGCAGCCTAGAATTTTTATTTGTCGCCGGAATTGCTTATATTAGTATAGTAATTAGTTAATCAACCTTTAAAAACACAATTTATGAAAAATTACACTTCACGTGCCAACCGCTATCCTAATGGTTACTTGCCTAAAATTGAATATTATCAGGCTAAAATCGCGAATGCTACCGATCGCCTCGAGGTACACAATATTATCTTCTTTGCCGGGAAGCTTAAATACTTCCTTGATAAACAGGCTGAGGTAGAAGCCCGTCTAGAGAAACTTTATTAAAAAAAGTCTGCCCTGGATTTTTTATTGTCGCCAGGATTGCTTATATTAGTATAGTAATTAAAAAACAAACAAATTATGTCAGTTAAATTAAATATCCTTCCCTTTCTTATGTCTATCGTGTCTTTTATCGTTGCCGGTATGACTGTTACCTCAACCATTGATAAGTATATTAGCTTTGCCGGTGAAGATAACGCCATGGGCTTCTTTATTGCTGCTACGATGCTTGGTCTATTGAGCCTAGTGGCTTCATTTGAAAAATTACCAAAGAAATAATCATCTGGACCAGTAGCTCAGCTGGATAGAGCATCTGCCTTCTAAGCAGACGGTCACAGGTTCGAATCCTGTCTGGTTCACCAATTGTTAATAACTTTTTGAAAATAAGCAGCTAAAAGTTTTTATTTGTCAGTTATAATGCTTATATTAGTATAGTAATAATTAATCAATCAAAATAAACAAAAATTATGAAAGTAACATCTTTTGACCGCCCAACCGTTAAAGCCCTTCGCTCTGATCTTGATATCGCCTTAGCCAAAGTTGCTAAAGCCTACGGTATCGAAATCTCTACAGGTAATATCTCTTTCTCTGGAGATAATTGTTCAATTAAAGTTAAAGCAGCTGTTATTGGTGCCGATGGTACTGTAATGACTAAAGAAGCTACCGACTTTGCTCGCTATGCTAAATTACATGGCCTTGACGCTAAGGTTGGAGATACCTTTATGAATGCTGGTACAGTGTATACTATTACTGGTTGGAAATCTAGATCTCGTAAGAGTCCTGTAACAGCGATATCATCCGCTAATGGTGAAACATACCGAGTTCCGGTTTCAATGGTTAAAATCGGACTTTAACCTGAAACCTTTTAATTAAAATGAGTATAATATATAAATCAAGTAATAAAAAAACCAGACTATAATGGCAATTACAACACTAAGTTCAAACGTTCTCGATCAACGCAAAATCGAAACAATCAACGCACAACAACTACGAAAAGTAGTTCCCTTCCGTGACGTTAAATTAATTGACACAACTACTATCGAGTATAAAGGTCAGCGAATCGGCATTACAGCTCAAGCATTTAAAGGTATGCTGAGTCTATTAGGTATGAGCCAAGCATTTGCTAAGAAGTTCGATAATCTATTTAGCCCTGAAGCTAAGAGTCAATTTATCAATACCATGAAAAATGCAATGGCATCTAATTATGGTAAATTAAACGAAGTAACTCTGATCCTTAATCCAGTGAGCAAAAGCATCATCGGTATTACTAAAGGTAACGAGCAAACTATATCTAATTCACAATTCCTTGGAATTACTGAGAACCTCATCGATAAGCATGGTTTTGACGTAACCAATTGGTCTACTGACCCTACTACTGGAATTGTTCGAATCAACGCATTTAACCCGAAAGCTGAATTTGCGGTTAAAGGTCTCTCCGATGAGGTCTTTACTGGAGGAGTATCATTCTCTAATTCACCCTTGAAAGGTTTCCAAGTTATGCCTTATGTAAACCGTATGTGGTGTGCTAATGGTCTAACTACCTCACTTGCACAGGAAACATATACTCTTAACTCTCTAGATAACGTAAGTATGGAGAAGTTCCAAGAGAACTTGCAACAGTTGAGGTCTAACAACTTTGCTCCTGAATCTTTTGGTGATCGAGTTAGAGCCGCTAATAATACTCATGCTTCTGTAGCTGAGATGACATGGGCTCATAACCAAATCGCGAAACATGCTGGAGAAAGAGCTGAGAACTGGATCCCTCTTCAAGAGAACATGAATGCTTATAACAAGATTGACCTTGGTAATATGGATTCAAATCAAATGAAAGGTGCCAAGACTAATCAATCTGTTTGGTCTGTAATGAATGGACTAACGCACTTTGCTACTCATGGTAAAGACCTCATCGAATCTAATATGCAAGATTCCGATCAAACACAATTGATGGTTCAAGCTGGTAACTTCTTTGGTAAAAAGTCTTTTGACCATGAAAACCACATGCCAAACCCATTTGGTAATCTTAACCAAGATAATCAACGTGGAGCTTTGCTAAACTAATATTGACTTGACTTACTACTAACCCCCAAGATTGGACCTCAGAGATGAGGTCCTTTCTTATAAGGGGGGAATTGTTAATAACTTTATGAAAATAGGCAGCTAAATATTTTTATTTGTCGCCGGAAATGCTTATATTAGTAGTATACTAATCAAGTTAATTAAAACATCCACATTATGTACATCAAAGAAAATAAACACGCAATCACTGACGGTCCAACCTTCACAATCGAACAAAATATTAACGGTAAGATGCACAAGTTCCACACTAGCGATTATGGCTTTGAGTGGGATGTAGAATATGACTATAGAGTCGTTACTAAGTGTCAAGCCGGTTTCTTTACTATCTCTGATGGTAAATCTAGTCTTCAGAATCTGGTTAACAGGTATAAAACAAATGCTCTTCATACAATTGAGCTTAAGTCTACCCACCCTGGGTCTGATACTTACCTTACAGTCCTGGCTCTTAAAGCTGGTAAATTCGTAACGGTTGCTAATTGTATCATCGAGAATATTGAAATTGGAACCATTCACAGTTCATTCCCTAAGATGGCCGATCATGGTCACTGGAAAGCAATTGGTTCTAAAACATGGGCCGATAACGCTTATAGTCTTGATGTCCATAACTGGTTCTAGAAAATAAATCGAAAATAAACAGCTAAATATTTTTTTATCTCAGATATTTTGCTTATATTAGCTATATAATTATTTAATTAAACATCCACAATTATGCAAAAGTACACCTTCAAACAATCCGGCAAAGATTACAAACTTGCAAACCTTAATTCTAAAGAAACTCTTACGGTGGGGACCGATCACCCGAAACACTCCTGGTTGGCCAAACACCAAGGACGTATAGTAACAATTACAGATACGCGTTGGTCATCTAGTAAGGACTACCAAGGCCACTACAAGCAAACGGTGAGCCCAAAGAAGATGAATATTACGTTGTCTAAGTTGGACGACCTCAACATTAACCAAGACCTGTTCAAGCCAATGGCTACTGGAACCTCTTTTGACAAATTTGTAAGTCAAGATGGTGGTTTTATGCCAGGTTCTAATATCATGGCTGCTGGTGCTCCAGGTATTGGTAAGACTACTGTCTTGTTAGACCTGCTAAGCAATTTGCACGAAGCTGGTAAATCAGTTCTCTTTATCTCGGCTGAAATGTCTCAAATCGACATGGCCCGATACCTACAGAGGTTCCCTAACTGGGGTCAACTACCAATCCTCTTCCTTGCAGACTATACCGACTCATGTCCAAAGACAGTTATCGAATCCGTACTTAACCAGGGATGGGACCTAGTACTTACCGATTCTTACACTGAGGTAAATGACTCTGTAAAAGAAGCCTGTGGCCTAACCCGAGGTAAAACAGAGAAATGGTTCCTTGACATGATGATCGCCAATAACAAAGGAAAGAATAAACTCAAAAAATACACAACTTTCGTTACTATCTTGCAATTATCTAAAGGTGGCCAGTTCGTTGGTTCAAATAAACTAAAACACATGACCACTTCGATGATGCACCTAGACTGGGATGGCCAAGAAAACTCTGGTAGACGATATATGGAGTTCTCAAAGAACCGAGTAGGTCAAGTAGGTAAGAAATTGTATTTTGACCTAGAGGGTGGAGTCTCTTTCGATGAGGCCAGATACGCCAGAGACCTATTTAATGACCAAATCGTCCAGGAAGAGAGAAAAGCCCTAAATACAGAAGGAGAAGCATTTGATGCTCTATTTGGCCTGGGTCAAGTAGAAGCCCAAGTGGATGAAAACGAGTCCCTAGAGGTATAATCAATGATTTTGCTCTCCGGAGCACCCTGGACACAATATTAGTCCCGAGAGAGGTAGGAGTGGATGCTTACCTCTCGGAGGGGGTAGGAGCGGTTGCCTCGGGTGTCTGTTGTGATACCGATGTTTGAGTTTGGTCCCTTAACAACCTCACATGCAAGAAAGAGGACTATTTATCTTCTACACCCGCGGGCCTGTAGAGGCTAGGATTTGCTTAGTCTATGGTTTATAAAGTTTGTCGGTTTCGGCTTCTGCCTGTTGCTCCCATGGCCTGGAGTGCCAGGGAAGAGACCAATCTTGTGGCTTACCCATCCATAGGTCTCTATCTAAGTGTTGCCTATCTAGTTGTTTAACATGGACTAGTTCGTGGAATAGAGTTCTCTGTAGATCTTGGTGTCTATATATGGGATTAAGTCCTATTAGGTATGTATTGTTTGCTAGTTTATAGGTTATACCTAAGAGTCTTGGGTGGAGTGGTTCTAGTTGTATATAGATTTGTGGTTGGTTGAATGGATTATTATTGATTGAATCTCTTAAGTATCTCTGTATACTAGGATTCTTTTCCATTCTTTCTATATTAGGTTTTACATACTTTGGTGCGAGCGTCCTTGGTTCCTTATAGTTTATATTGGACCAGATGAGAAGGGTTATAATAAGGAGGAGGAGTGGGCGGTTTTGCATGGATTATATATCGTCCATGTAATTGGCCGTGAGTGGCTTATGATTGGGCCATTCCTTTCTTAATCACGAGTTGCTTTTCTTTAATACTCATTAGTTGGAGTCTTAGTGCCAGTTCTTGTATCTGTAGACCCTTTAGGCGTTTCTTTTGAGGATTCTTTTCTCCATTATAGGCCTTGCTGAGCTCGCTTTTCTTGTTACCTACTTCTCTCTTTTTCTTTTGTAGATCAGAGATACGTAGGCCTATCTCGGCTTTGCCTTCTAGTAGGGGTTGTTTGTGTGGGTTTTGGCTCATTTCTTTGCTAAGTGTGTTTTAATCTTTAGGTCTTTATAATCATTAGAAATAGATTTAATTATCTTTACATTAGCCCTGTCGTCGTCGAAAAAGGTTAAGTCTGTGTAGCCTTCTTCGATAAACCATTTAAAGGCCTGTTCTTTCTTTTGAGCTATTGTACCTGATAAACCTAAGATCGGATCGTTGATTGCCCAGATAAATGATTTCTTTACATGGAAACCTACATGTTCTTTTAACCAAGTGTAAATCATTTCTTGATCGTCTCTGGCTGTAATTACTCCTATTGCATTTCCTTTCTTATACTCTCTTTCTAAGATGTTTAGGTATTTAGTAATTAGTTTACCCGCCTTCATGATTTCAAGTGATTTAAAGTCATCAAAGTTTAGGATATGTTTAGGATCATGCTGATATGAATTAAACTCTTCAGGAGTTAGTGAGAAACACTTCTTCCCTCCCTTATCACAGACTTGAATCTTTGCGTCTGTGATAACGATAGTGTCATCTAAATCGAAAATAAATATCTTGTCTTTAGAGAACTTTGCCTCCTTTATCAGTATGTCTTTTTCAGTTTGCATTATTCCCATTTATCAGAGTCATAAATCACGTCTGTGAAATCAACTGCAGTTGTTACCTCCTCTGAATATTCAGCAGATGACATATCAGTGTCACACCATACGCTTTCACCATCCCAGTAAAATGTATATTCATGACCATCGTCCCATGGATTAATACCAGTATCTGCTAAGACTATTACTCCGTCTTCAATATAAGCATCATCAAACCCGAGTTTTTCTAATTCTTTAAGGTTTTTTTTGTTAACTCCTTCGTTTATCACAGATTCTTTTATTTTTCTACCATATCTTTTCGAACGACTATCGAAGTTGTCTTCTTCGCCATCCTCTGTAAAGTCTTTAGCCCATGTTTTTTTATCACGGTAAGGATTATGCCCTCTGTCTAACATGATTTTTTTAATTACCTTTCGCGCTTTATCGTAATCGGTTTGTTTGTACCCTTCACGTTCTTCTTCGTCTGCCCACTCCATGGCTTTTGCTTGCTTGTACATATCTAGTAATTCATCGCTATGCGTTTTATCACTAAATTTATATGGTCCAATTTTGTAATTTTTCTCGTTTACAAATTGTTCAAATAGTTTAACATGTTTCATTTTAGTATTTTGTTTTATTTATTGTTTCTATTTTATTATATATTCTTTAAATTACTTAGGAGATACGGAGTTGGTTAAAGGATCATATACTTGTCTTTTAAATTCATCATTAACTACATCGCTAAGGAGTTGATTGTATTGTTCTACTAATCTAGGATTTTCTCTAGTATATCTTCTAATCTTTGCTCTTTCTCTTTCTAAATAATCTTTATCAGTTGGGTGAGATCTTACGGCATCTGCAAGAACTCTTTCACCTTCTTCATAATCAAAGCCTTCATAGTAATATCCTATATCCTTACATAGATGTGCATTGTGTACGATTGGATATCCCATCCATGCCACATCAAAGTAAAGATAGTTTAGTGGATTTTCCCATTGCCATGAAACGACCACTTGGGCCCAGTTTTCTAAAATGTATGGAGTGGGTTGTCTTGCTTCAGCTGACATTTTCTTATGTTTAGCCAATTCTGTCTTAGAGATTAGAGTTTTAAATCTTTTATTGTCCTTAACGCTTGATGCTCCAATTAACATTAACTTTTCAATATCAATATCTTTATGGTTCTTAAATACTCTGTCCACTATGATTGTAGGAGGAATACAGAACTTCATCATCGAAATGTTAGGCTCCATTATTGCGTATCTCTTTATTGCTCTACCATCGTATAATTTATATGGTGCTTTTTCAATTGCTGTCTCTATTGTAAGAGGATCCCATACAAATGGAACTACAGTTGAGTTATCAGTTCCTAATAAAAATGAATAATATTGAAGATTTGTGTTTTCCATTTGAGGAATAGACCATATTGCATCTGGAACTTCGGGCTTTATTGTTGACATTAGATTTGCCCTGCTTTCATGTGTATTATATAAGTATGTTTCAGCATCTACCATAAATTCATTACCACACTTATACGCAATAAACTTTACATTTGGATTTTGTTTTCTAAAGGCAGCTGCCATAAATTCTTCAACAACCACACCTAAAGAAATGATCACATCGTACTTTTGAGTTATAGCTTCCTTAAATTCTACGATATCTACTGAAAGATCTTTAATTTCATCTAAAGATTTACCAGAATTACTAGGAGAATACAATAAACTAGCATTATGACCACCTTTATTGAATAAAAGTGCTAAATATAGACCATTTTGGTTAATTCCAGACGTAAATAAGCTATTTCTAGTAGCATCTAATGTAATTCCTATCTTCATAGTTGATTTATCTTAAGCGACCAGCTTTCTTCTTATATCCCATTGGCTGATTCTTATCAGGATTTCTTTGATCTTCAATCCATCTTAGACCTAAATAGTTTTTAACGGGTAGTTTTACTCTTCTGGAAATTTCTTTTTCAATATGAGCTAAGATCTTTGCGCTATCTTCATATGAAGAGTTATCTACAATAATCATATTTTGTTTTCCAAATAATCTTGAAAACTTACCTAAATTATCTTGAACCTCTTTCCACATTTTCTCAACAATAGTATCAGGTAATCTACGTTCTCTGTTTCTATTTCTCTCTAAGGCAACTTCAAGTGAAGTGTTAACAAAAACCATGTAAGTATCATATCCAAAATCTTGATACATTTCTCTATGTCCTCTAATCTTATTAAAATTCTTACCTGTTCCATCAATTACTTGACCTAATCTTCCTGCTATGTAACTATCTTGCATTCTTTTAGTAAGTCCTTTAGCGTTATCTCTAATTTTCATTACTTCGGCCCACTTCTCTTCGTCTTTTGCATAATTTGCAAGCTCACCTGCTGAAAGACCGTATTTTTTTAACCCTGCTTCAAAGGCATTGTCATTATTTACTAACTTTAAACCAGTTCTATATGATACTGAACTCACTGCTTCTTTTGGAAATCCAAATATTTCTGCAGCTACAAAAGATTTTCCGGAACCAGGTCCACCGGCCATAAAAAAAGCTTTTAATATTCCAGGATCGTTAACTCCTTCGTTAACAAAGTTCTCAATTTTCTTTAAATTTTTCACCTAATTGTCTGTTTATTTTAACTATATATTTATGAATATTTTGTAACAAAAATAGTCTAAAAATGTTACAAAATAGAAAAGTCACCAGAGTGATTCTAATGACTTGACTATATATTTAATTAGATTATATACGACCTAATAGTTATGCTTATCTATATAGACAAGGTTATCCCTTGAGATAGATATGGGGCCAGTTTACGGCTTTATCTCCATGTGGAGTAATAAAGTCATGCCATTCTACTTTTTCAAGTTCAATATCTCCTGAAATTTCTATTTGTCTAATTCTATTATTGAACGTAATCGACTTATCCATTGTTTTATAATATTCATCTGTATTCTTTTGAACTGAGACGGTATTTATAGTAGATGGCATATATTCGTCAGATTCTCCATGTAACATTTTATTTCCAAAGTCTGTCATTAGCTCATTTGCGATATTCCTATTAAATTCACCAATAGTCTGTGAGATTAGAGAAAAAGATGGACAATAGATTTCAGTGTCACTTGCTTCTACATTGCAATCTGCTGCGAATTGGATTGGAGTATTGCATTCAATTAATTTGCGTGCACCTCTTCTTGTAATTTGGTACGCATGTGCTGCCCATTCAGGTGCCATTCTTTTAAATTCATGTAAGAGTGTGCAGTTTTCTGCCAAGCCCCAGTTTGGACAATATGTATGTGGCATTCCCCACATGAAAATATCCCAGTTTTTAGAATGTAATTCAGAATGTAGTTGATCCATTCCTCCCGCAATCATCATCTTAAGAGCAACTGGCATAAACTTTGCATCATCTTCTATAATCAAACATGTATTTAGACCATACGTATTTAGACCATCGTCCAGAAACTTCTGCTGTGCTTTTCTATGACTCATTGAACATGCGAATATATTCTTAGTCAAGATTCCATTGGCATCTTTAAATACATTCGAAATAGTACCAGATCTAACCATTTCACTAGTGGAAGGCAATTGCGATCCTGCAACGGCATCGATGAATTCATAGTTATACCATCCAACGCTATTTAATTCTGCCGCGATAGTTTCTCTTCTTTTTTTATGCCATGAAAGGTTAATAATGTATATTTTATCGAAATATCTCATACTCATTTATAGTTTAAAATTTTGGAATTCCTCCTATTTGTTTTGCTCTTTTTCTCCAGGTATCTAAGATCTCATTTCTTTCATCTTCTGAATAACCCTTAGTATCTAGATAATTGTTAACCGTTACTGACATATCAACTCTTCTCTTTTTGGCTTCATATCGTAACCCCTGTAAGTTTGCGTCTACTTCTTTAGGTAATAATAGGTAATGATATTCGGGCATCATACCGGACTTGATAAGTGACCTCATGAATGAATCGTCTTCATCCGGTTTACCCGGTCTATAATTACCAATGTCTTTTCCGTCTTGTGTAATGTGTTCCATTTCATGACGAGTGCAATCCGCTAAATACATGTAAATTTCTTGCCAAAACCCAGGTAACCAGTCGGATTCAATAGCAAAGTCTATAATTATATATGGTGTTTGCCAATCTCCTTTATCATCTTCATCTCTTCCATCGGCACCTGTACTTCCTAAGATTTCAAAACCTTTGATTTTAGTACCTTCTACATTATCAAAATATAGAGTCCCTGTTAAATCAAATTCTAGACCATCTAATTCTATTTGCTCAACGTATGTAGATTGCTTTTTCCCTGATTTCCAATCAGTAATCCATTTCTTAAAGTTTTTCTTTACAATCTTATTAGAAAGTTTATCGTACTTACTATTATACCTAGTACGTCCCTCTTCTATAAAATCGCTATATGCCTTTATGTTCTTCATATAATTTTAACAATTGTTTGACAATAGAACATTTCTCGTACATTTGACTGGATTCTAGATTCTTCAGTGTGATTTTTAAATAATCTTCGTCAACACCGGGTCTTGTAATCCATACTATGAATTCTTCATCAGTCCAATCCTTGTAAAAGGTTTCGGGGTTAATAAGTTCTTCGTATTCGAGATGATCCATGTTTTTAAAATAATTATACTATATAACATGAAAAGGTTTATTAATCGTGATTGTAACTTACGTTGGTATGTCTCCGCGTTGTCTACCACATGTTGCTGCAGTTAAAGTTAAGATACCATCTCCACCTGAAATTTGAAAAACACTATTTGAAGTATCATCTTCAGGATTATCAGGAATTGGTCCGAAGCTAGTACCTGCATCTTTATAATATCCATCCGGTGCAGACCAACCTTGATTGTTACTAAACAACCTGGTTCCATCGTTAAAGTAAGTACCGTCTAATAAATAATAATTATATGTAGGTGCGTCACATACATCAGCTGGAGACCATGAAGTAGTCTTATGAACCTCAAATGAATAATATGTAGGAGGATCTACTATTGCTGGATCACATTCCTCTGGAGCACTCAATGCACCTTCGAAAGTAGGGGTGTACAATCTAGTCCAAACTCCATGTTCTTCTTCTAGCGAAAGATTCGTTGTTCTAAGATAGCTTGTGTCTATTATACCTGGCGGATCATTAGTAGTTGCATCACCATATATTGCGTTTGTCGTGTATATGTTATTTGTCGTAAATCCTTCTCTCGCTGTATATGAATTATCTAAATATACATTGGCTAATGTACCCACATTATCACATAATGCATTTCTACTTGAATTTACTCTAACCATAACCTGTGTTCTCGCCATGCAGTTCCATTCGGCGTTCCAGGCGCATCCTTTGAAATAACGGGAAACATTAGGATTAGATGAATTAATATCCTGGTAGTAACCTGTTTGTGCACATACTGCGCAATCGGATTCACTGTAAATGGGATTGCCGGCCGCTATAGAAGCTTGAATTGAGGGTGTACTTGAAACTGCATACACGTTTATTGTTGAAGGAGTACCTTCTCCACAATAATCCTGTGCAGGGTTTAGAGTCACATAAACTGATATTAAAGTTTTACCAGGACATGGATCAAAAACCAATCCACTATTATTACTTACTGTTAGCATCTATTTCTTCTTTAATTTATTACATTAATTCCCATTTGTCAGGATCACACATTGAACCTATCTTCGCGAAGGTCAGTGTTGCTGTAAATCCTTTAGCACCGGGTGCAAAGTCTGCACCATCTAAAACAAGTCTTAGATCTTTACCATATAGGTTTGTTATAGAATTCTGACCATAAAATACTTGATCATTCATAAAAGCATTTGCCGCATGAGTCCATGTTGGTCCAACTTGACTTATCGTACCTTGATAATCCATTTGTTCTAGTCTTAAATACGTAACTGTTGTTGCTGCTCCTGCACCAAATGATGTTTCAACTCTTATGAGTTTATATTGAAACATGTTCGCTGGAATTTTTACAAAAGTTTCTCTCATTTGATTTAAAGTAACGGAGTTATTGAACGGTATCGCGTTAATAGAAACAAATTCATGACAAAATTCAGAACTCGTATCACCACTAGGTCCAGTTGGACCAGTTGCTCCTTGAGGACCAGGTGAACCAAATCCAGTCTGACCTTGGAAACCAGTAGAACCAGCCAGACCTTGATAACCTTGATAACCTTGGAAACCTCTATCACCTTTTGCACCTTTAAAACCTTGATCACCTTGATCACCTTTAAAACCTTGAAGACCAATACCTGTTGCACCTTGGAAACCTTGATCACCTTTGATACCAATACCGTTCTTACCTTGGAAACCTTGGGGACCAATAAGACCTTGATTACCGTTCTTACCTTGGAAACCTTGATCACCTTTATCGCCTTTAGTTCCGGTTTGACCTTGGAAACCTTGATCACCTTTAGTTCCAATACCTGGCGTACCTTTAGCACCTTGGAAACCTTGATCTCCTTTAAGACCGGTCTTTCCTTGGAAACCTTGAGGACCGATAGGACCTTGATTACCAGGATTACCTTTAAAACCTTGATCACCTTTATCGCCTTTAGTTCCGGTTTGACCTTGGAAACCTTGATCACCTTTAGTTCCAATACCTGGAGTACCTTTAGAACCTTGATCACCTTGATCACCTTTAAAACCTTGAAGACCAATACCTGTTGCACCTTGGAAACCTTGATCACCCTTTGTACCCTTTAAACCAATAACACCTTGGAAACCTTGATCTCCTTTGTCACCTTTAGCACCAGTTTGACCTTGGAAACCAATATCACCTTTATCACCTTTAAAACCTTGTGCACCTATAATACCCTGTGGGCCTTTAGGACCTTGTATTCCTTGTATACCTATTATACCTTGGAAACCCTGTGTACCTATTTCTCCTTTAAAACCTTGATCTCCCTTGGATCCTTGTACTCCGGTATCTCCTTTAATATTTCCAGTAAGTACCCATGCACTACCGTTAAATTGGTAAACATC